>Ga0209816_1000092_pt1 | contig 69321 bp, 74 predicted proteins | sample CoawatmetaG01DNA_FD_187509 | JGI IMG/M metagenome (GOLD analysis project Ga0209816, IMG submission 187509) | Marine microbial communities from the West Antarctic Peninsula - Coastal water metaG017-DNA (SPAdes) (version 2) | ecosystem: Environmental > Aquatic > Marine > Coastal ...
TGCGCCTGCATCTGCCCTCGTATCCGTGCTCATCATCCTCACCCCTGTCGCGGCGACCGTCCGCTAACGGGGTGTCTCAAGCAACCGGGAGGCGGAGGACAGGCGACCTACAACCCGATCACCAGCGCGGACGGCCGCGTGGTCAAAGTCGTCAAGTTCGCCACCGACATCACCGCGCAGGTGCACGAGCGTCAACGCCGGGCCGAGGCGCAGCGGGCGATCGGCGCTGACCTCGACGCCATCGGGCAGGCCGTCGAGGACGTGACGCGACAGACGGCCGAGGCCGCCAACACGGTCGGCCGCGTGTCCAGCGACATCCAGACGGTCGCCGCCGGGGCGGAGGAACTCTCAGCCTCGGTCAGCGAGATCAGCCAGCAGGTCAGCAACGCTGCGCAGATGGCCCGAGGAGCGGTTGAACAGGCGCAGCATACCGGCGGGATCGTGGCGGGCCTGAGCGTGCAGGCGGCGCAGATCGGCGACGTGGTCGCGATGATCCAGAGCATCGCGGGGCAGACCAATCTGCTGGCGCTCAACGCCACGATCGAGGCGGCGCGAGCCGGCGCGGCGGGCAAGGGCTTCGCGGTGGTGGCTGCCGAGGTGAAGGCGCTGGCCGAGCAGACGGCCAAGGCCACCGATCAGATCCGCGGACAGATCAGCGCGACGCAGGGCGCGACGCGGGAAGCCGTCGAGGCGATCAACTCCATCCAGGGCACGATCCGTTCGCTGGACGAGATCTCGGCGGTGATCGCGGCGGCGGTGGAGGAGCAGTCCGCGGTCACACGCGAGATGTCGGGCAGCATGCAGACCGCCTCGCACGGGGCAGCCAGCATCGCAGCCGGTGTCGAGACGATCGCGGTGGCCAGCGCGCGGGTCGACGCGGCGACGCGTCAGGTGCGCGAGGCGGCGCGCGCAGTCGTCTGACGATTGACGGAGAACCGCGTTCTCGGGCGATCGATGTCGCCGACGCAAGGCGTGCAGCCGTCGGAGGTGCAAGCCGCATTGTGGCGGCGGCACCCTCTCCAACACGATGGCACGCAAAACTGGTCGGGCGGCAACGCTCATCACCGACATGCGAGCGGCGCGACGTGCCCGGCCATATGGGTGCGGCCCGGGGTGAACGTGCGCTTGGTCGACGGCTAGGCTCAGGCATGTCGCGGCGGCATCGAGAGGCTGACCGACGGGCTACTTGGCAGACAGACCAGGTTCGACCGGTGCGTTATAACGGAGCGGATATGGCCGAGATCAGCATGCTGCCAATCGTACCGACGCAGGCAAGCGCCGCTCATATTCTCAATCTGCTGACCGAGGCCGCCGAGCAAGGGCGCAATCTCGGCTCCCGCGTGCCACACATGCAACTGCATGCGCGCGCGCTCGATCGCCTCGTGTACATGCTGGACGAAAGCCAGCGGGAACTGCGGCTCGATGTCAACGCGCGGCGCCTCACCTCGCCCGAGGTTTTGGAAGCTTTGGCACAGCTCGACTGGCTCGCCGGTGAGGTCCGGACGCTCATCGAACTGGTGGACGCCTTCCCGGCATGACGTCTGGAGATCAAGCATAGAAGCTATAATCTTCGGTATTTTGACTGCTCACTACACCCATGAGACGGTTGCGATCAATCAAGCGCGCGTTTTATTCCTAATTTGAAGGCCTGTAACTCCGTTCAGAAATCCGAGTGTGCCGCAGGACATGATCACAGCGGTGCATTCAAATACAGGCAGTGATGGCCATGCCTCCATGTACGTATCGTCAAATTAGATTCATTATTTTTCAATTTTTATAATAAATTGTTCTTAGCTATGTTTTTCTTCTTCTGCCGCAAGAGCTATCACTATGTTTACTAGCTGATGATTCAGATCCGATTTGTATGCAGGTCCTACCCGTCAGTTCCGCAAAATCGAAGCATGCAGGAGCCATGAAGTGACAAACTCCTTGCATCCCAGATCTGGGCCGCAGACTTGAAGACGTTCCCCGCCAGATCGGGATTGATGGCGCAAACCTGTGCCCTGAACAGTTCTTGATGCTGAGAAGCGACGACCTCATCCTGGCACAGCGGTGCCGATAGTGAGGACCGTCCAACTCCTCATCCTGGCGCGGCGCATGAAATGTCGCAGTCCCCTGTAGGTCCCGACTGGAACCGGCTGCCGGACGTCGCGATTGCCAAGCTTAGCCACAGAAGGTTCACCGACGGCTACACGCAAGCTGTTGTCGTCCGGCATCCGCGCGGCCCTCGCTGGTCTGTATGTCTTGGTTCCGACCATGGCGCGAGCCGTCGAGCCCGGCAAGATCAAGGGCATGGACGTGATGGGTGACAAGGCGCGCAGCGCTCAGGATGGCTGGAGCCAAGCGCCAGTTCCACGGGAAGAACCGCGGCCAAGGATGCGCCTAACCCCGGCGGTCATTCGACCGTCGAGAACCGAGATCGCCCCGTACCGCCGACGCAGGTGCCCGATGATCCGGGACAGAACCCTTACACGCCGCTCCCGGACCGCTTGCCGAGCCCCTCCGGCATCAACCCCGACGCGCCGTTGAAATAGTTAGCTCCAAGGACATCACCGTCACCCTGACGTCGATTGATCCCAGGGCATACTCGCACCCGCGCACTCCATACCGCGCAAGCCCGATACGCCGTCACAGGTTCGAAGACGCTGTTCGGCTCAGGTCGGGATTTGCGTGCGCTAGGCTTCCGGCCTGCGTCATCTTGGTATCATCGACGGCGACTTGCCATGTCTGATCCTGATGTCACCGCCGCCGCCCGATAGAAGCTGACACTTGCGGGATGCAACCAAAGCACGACCGCGCCGGTAAGACGTCCGACCACGCCCCTGCTCAGGACCGCGCGCAGGCATGACAGACACATCGGGTCGATGACCGCGGCCGCAGACCGGTCCCAGCTGCAGCAGATCGTCGACGGCTTGGCCGAAGGCGTGATCCTGATCGAGCCGGATCAGACCATCGCCTACGCCAACGAGGCCGCACTCGCCCTGCACGGCGTCAGCCGCCTCACCGAGCTCGGTGTCACCGTCGACGATTACCGGCGCACGTTCGTCCCAAAATACCGCAACCATCACCCCCCGGGCGCCGCCCGTGCCCCGATCGAGCGCGTGGTCGCCGGCGAGGCGTTTCGCGACGTGGTCGTCGAGGTCGAGCGCGCCGATGGAACCGGTGCGCGCTGGGTCCATCGTATCCGCAGCATCGTCACCACCGACCGGACCGGCAAGCCCGACTGCGTCGCGCTCGTCATCCACGATGAGACCGAGCGCTACGAGGCCGAGGAGCGCTTCCATCGCGCTTTCTCGGCCAACCCCGCGCCCGCCGTCATCGTGCGCTTGGCCGATCTGTGCTTCGCGCGCGTCAACCAGGGCTTTCTGGAGCTGAGCGGCTTTGCCCGCGACGACCTCGTCGGGCGCTCGATCTACGAGGTCGACCCGTTGCGCAAGGCTCAGGGCCGCGACCTCGCCCTGGCGCGGCTGAAGGCCGGCGAGACGATCCCGCAGATGGAGGCTTGGCTGAGCGTCCCCGCCGACCCCGAGCGGTGGGTGATCGTGGCCGGCCAGCCGATCGAAATGCCGGGGCAGGTGCCCTGCATGCTCTTCACCTTCGCCGACCTGGAGGCGCGCCGCCAGGCCGAGGAGGCCCTGCGCCACAGCCAGGAGCACCTCGTCAAAGCCTTCGACCTCTCACCCGTGCCGACCGCGATCGGTGAACGCGAGGGTTTCAAGCTGCGGCAGGTCAACAAGGCCTTCACCGCGACCCTGGGCTACACCGACGCGGAGGTGCGCGGCCGCAGCCCGGCCGAGCTCGACCTGTGGGCGGATCCCGAGCTGCAGCGCCGGTTCGAGCAGATGCTCAAGCGCACGGGCAGCGTGCGCAGCTTCGAGGGCCAGCTCAGGACCAAGGCCGGCGGGATCCTCGACTTCATCCTGGCCGCCGAGATCGTCACGATCGCGCGCCACCAGTACGCGCTGTGCACGATGCAGGACATCACACAGCGCACCCACTCGGAAGCCGAATTGATGCGGGCGATCGAGGCGGCGATGGCGGACGCGTCGTGGTTCAGCCGCGGCGTCCTGGAGAAGCTGTCGCGGCTGCGCACGGGTCCGGGCATCAAGCCGGTCCCCGACGGTCTCTCCGCGCTCACGGCGCGCGAGCGCGAGGTGCTGGTGCGTGTGAGTCGGGGCGCGGGCGACGAGCAGATCGCGCAGGATCTGGGGCTGAAGCGCTACACCGTGCGCAACCACGTCGCCGCGCTCTATCGCAAGCTTGGGCTGAGGCGGCGCAGTGATTTGGTGGTCTACGCCCGCGAGCGCGCGCTCGCCGACGGACCGTCAACGGATGCGCCACGGCGGCAGAAAGGTTCATTCGAACCAGATTGATTGGTTCATCTGAACTGGCATCCGATTTCTCGGAACTATCGGCATCACCGGGATCTTTTGCGGCTGTGACGCCCGTCAGTCTCCGGTGGATGTTCAACTCTGACGAGGCGGCAAGCACCATGAACGAGTCCGATGACGCCGGTGAGACGGAAGAGGCCAAGGGCTCGGTGACCGAGGCCATCGGCAAGATCACCGCCGACCCGGTGGTGGAGGCCGCCGGCGCGGCCAAGAAGCGGCGCGGCCGTGCCAGGGCTGCGAGGGCCGGCGGCGCCGATCGTCCGGGGGCTCGGCCTCCGCGGGCAAGGAGGGACGAAGGATGACCCTGGATCCGGACACACCGCGCAACCACGGCGACCTGAGCGCACCGCATCTGAGCCCGGCCACGCCGGCCGAGGACGCGCGCTCGGTCCTGCTGAACGATGTCTCCTGGGGCGCCGTTCTGGCCGGCGTCGTCGTCGCCCTGGTGGTGCAGCTGCTGATCAACCTGCTCGGCCTGGGCATCGGTGCGGCCTCCGTGACCGCGGCGGGCGGCGACAACCCGTCTGCGACGACCTTCTCGATCGGCGCGGGCCTGTGGTGGACGCTGTCGGGCATCCTCGCCTCGTTCGCGGGCGCCTACGCGGCCGGCCGCCTGTGCGGAAAGCCGAAGGAGAACACCGCCGCTTGGCATGGGCTGACGGCGTGGGCGCTGACCACTCTGGTCGTGTTCTACCTGCTGTCCTCCGCCGTCGGGGGCGTGCTCGGCGGCGCCTTCAGCTCGATCAGCAGCGCCGCAGGCGGGCTGGCCAACACCGCAGGCGGGGCGGTGCAGACCGTCGCGCAGGCGGCCGCGCCCTCGTTGACGAAGGTCAGCGACCCGTTCGGCTCGATCGAGCAGTCGGTGCGGGGGGCGACCAGCGGCCAGGATCCGGCGGCGGCCAAGGACGCGGCGGTGGCGGCGGTGCGCGCGGCGCTCACCGGCGATCAGGCGCAGGCAGAGGCGGCACGCAACCGTGCTGCGGACGCGCTGGCCAAGGCGCAGGGCATCTCGCCGGATCAGGCCAAGCAGCAGGTGCAGCAGTACGAGCAGCAGTACCGGCAAGCGGTCGCAAGCGCCAAGCAGCAGGCGCAGGCGGCGGCCGAGGTGACACGCAAGGCGGTCTCGCGCGGCGCGCTCTTCGGCTTCCTCGCCCTGGTGCTGGGTGCGGTCGCGGCGTGGTTCGGTGGCCGGATGGGTGCGGTTCAGCCGACGCTGACCGGCCTGGCCTTCTCTTCGACGGCGCCGCGGACGTGAGCGGCGCGAGCGAACCGGAGGATCCGGGGGCGGCTCGGGAATCCTCTGCCAGGTCGGCGGACCACGGCGAGCGACTCATCCCGGTCGTGGAAGAGCGCGCACGGATCGAGACGCACGCGGTCGAGACCGGCCGCGTGCGGGTCAGCACCCGCACCGAGACGGTCGAGCAGCTCCTGCGCGAGCATCTGCGCAGCGATGCTGTCAGCGTCACGCGCGTTCCGATCGGACGAACGCTCGCCGAGGGCGAGGCAGTGCCAGCGATGCGCGAGGAGGGCGGGGTGACGGTCATCCCGATCCTGGAAGAGATCCTCGTCGTCGAGAAGCGCCTCGTCCTGAAGGAGGAGGTGCACATCCGCCAGACCTCCGCGGAAGAGGTCGTCGAGGTCCCGGTGTCGCTGCGCCGGCAGCGTGCCGTGGTCGAACGCGTGGATCCGGAAGGCCACGCCAGCGAACAAACCGTTCCCCCCTCAGCTCAGGAGACCTCATCATGACGCAGACGATCACCGCGCTGTTCGACCGCCCGGCAGAGGCTCAGGCCGCGCAAGCCAAGCTCGTGGCCGCCGGCATCCCGCAATCGGCGATCCGCCTGATCCAAGGTGCGCAGACGGCGCACACGAGCGGCTCGTACGATTACCACAAGGACGAGGGCGGCTTCTGGGGCTCACTAAAGGACTTCTTCATGCCCGAGGAGGATCGCTACGCCTACAGCGAGGGTCTGAGCCGCGGCGGCACGCTTCTGACTGTACAGACGGATCAGGCCCGGCTCGAGACCGCCTACGACATCCTGGAGCAGAACGGCTCGGTCGATCTCGACCAGCGCGAGGCGTCCTGGCGCAAGGAGGGCTGGAGTGGGTACTCCGCACCGGGCGGTACGACCGCAGCCACAGGCGGCACCACTGCGGCGGCCGGCGCCATAGCTGGGACGTCGGGTGTGGCTGGCGACAAGGACTACATCCCGGTCGTCGAGGAGCGGCTCAACGTCGGTAAGCGTGTGGCCGAGTCGGGCCGGGTCCGGGTGCGCTCCTACATCGTCGAGACGCCGGTCGAGGAGCAGGTGACGCTGCGCGACGAGACCGTGCATGTCGATCGTCGTCCGGTCGATCGCGCGCCGACCGCGGCCGACGAGGCACTGTTCGAGGACAAGGTCATCGAGGCGACGGAGATGCGCGAGCAGGCCGTGGTGTCGAAGGACGCCCGCGTGGTCGAGGAGGTCGGCATCCGCAAGGACGCTGGGCAGCGCACCGAGACGGTGACCGACAAGGTGCGCCGGACGGAAGTGGAGGTCGAGGACGAGCGCGGCAACGTGAGCCGGACCGGCACGACCGCCGGCACCGCGCCGCGCAAGCCCATTTGATCGTCCTCGAACGAACTGCCCAGCGCTGAGCAGCGCTGGGCGATCCAGCTCGCGCATCGACGGCGATCGGCCAGGCGGTCGCACCTGCACCATGCGTTTCTAGACAAGAGGAAGCCTGTCATGTCCCTTCGCCGCCTCATCCTCGTCCTGCTGCCGCTGCTCGCGGCCACCCCGGCTCTCGCCCAAACTACCGTCACGGGGCAGCCGGCGACCGGCGGTGCGTCCAGCGCGACGTCGGGCGGACAGAACGCCGTGACGCGGCCAAACACCGACCATGCACGGGACAGCACGCCAGCCGGCGCGGGGCCGATGGCCAACGTCAAGCTGGAGCAGGGCGCCAACAGCTTCACCGAAGGCGAGGCACGCTCACGCCTGGAGAAGGCCGGCTACCACGACGTCAAGGACCTGAAGAAAGACACCACCGGTATCTGGCGCGCGAACGCGACCCTAGACGGCAAGCCCACTGCGGTCGGCCTCGACTTCAAGGGCAACGTCGCGGCCCAGTAGCCGTCCACCTGATCTTCCGCACACCCCCGACCCTCTGGAGTGACCCCATGCAGACCCTCTCGGCCATGTACGACCGCTACGACGACGCGGCGACCGCCGTGACGAAGCTGGAAGCACTGGGCATCCCGCACGCCGATATCAGCCTCATCGGCAACCAAGCGGAGCCTTCCGCGGCCGGAGTCTCAGCCCGTGCCGACGATACGGCAGGCCATGCTGCCACCGGCGCGGGCACGGGCGCCACGCTCGGCACGATCCTCGGTGGCGGAGCTGGCCTGCTGGCCGGGCTGGGTTTGATGGCGATCCCGGGTGTCGGTCCGGTCGTCGCGGCGGGTTGGCTCGTGGCGACGCTGACGGGTGCGGGCATCGGGGCAGCGGCGGGAGGCCTGGCCGGCTCGCTGACGGGTGCCGGCGTCAGCGAAACGGACGCGCACGCCTATGAGGAGGGTGTACGCCGGGGCGGCACACTGCTGACGGTGCGGACCGACGAGGCGCATGCACCCGCAGTGGCGGACATCCTGGAGGAGCACGGCGCGGTCGATCTCGACGAGCGTGTGCAGGACTGGGAGAGCGAAGGCTGGGCCAAAGTGGGTGAGGCGCCGCGCGATAGATCGACCCTGATCGGCTCGGACGCGGCTGCGGGTTCGCCCGTGCGCGCGAACGACGCCGATGATCCATCCAGAGCTGGCATCGACGCGCGCGTGTCGGGCGCGCGCCGGGTGCGCGTCTATGATCATCCACTCTGAGCGGCGGCGAACATGAGTTCGTCACGGCGTCACCCGGTTCGGCGATCCCGGCCCGTCGCCGAAGGCACAAGCCTGATCATGACTGCCCCGGGGCCGTCGGTTGGAAGGACATAGAGGAGATCTCCGATGAGCGACGGCTACCCTTCGATGACGGCCCTGCTGGGACTGCTCGCCCTTGCGGGCTACCAGAACCGCGATCGGATCGCCGAGATGCTGCGTGGAGCCGATCGTGGAGCCGCTCGCCGGACCGGTGCCCCGCCCGCCGCTGGAGCGGATCAGGTTCGGGCCGACGGCATACTGGCCGATATCGGCAAATCACTCGGCGCGGGCGGCGCGGGCAGTTTCCTCGGCGGCGGTCTCGGTCAGTTCGTGGACCACTTCCGGCAGAACGGTCACGGCGAGGCCGCCGACTCCTGGGTCCGTCAGGGACCGAACCGGGACTTGGGTCCGCAGGAGGTCCGCCAAGCCCTCGGTCCCGATCTCCTAGGAGTTCTGGCTCAGCGCACAGGCCTGTCGCACGATGAGCTGACGAGCCGTCTCTCACGGACCTTGCCGGACGCCGTCGACCGATACACGCCGGGCGGCATGATGCCAGCCCGGTGAACCCATCGGCCGCGGGAACGCGCTCGCGCCCCGCCAGCCGCAGCGATCCGTGCGACGTTCGTTGCGCGGATACAGGAGCCCTCGACCAGATCGGCGGGGCCGCGAAGAGCCGCGGACAAGCGGCGATGAGAGGACGGAACGCATGCCGAAGAACGCTCACCACGAAGCTGCTCAACACCACGAGGCGGCCGCCAAGGCGCACCGCACCGCCGCCGAGCACCACGACAAGGGCGACCACAAGGCTGCCCATAAGCACTCCGAGGAGGCGCACGGCCACTCCGACAAGGCGCACAAGAGCTCGACGACGGCTCACGGCAAGAGCGCCGCGCACAAGTAGTCGAAGGCTGCGGGCGAGGGGCGCGAAGGCGTCGCTCGCCCGCGGACACCGGGTTCAAGGAGGAGGACGGCACGATGGACGAGAACCGCATGACCGGCACCGCGAAGGAGCTTGGTGGCAAGGTTCAGGGCAAGGCCGGCGAGTTGACCGGGGATCGCTCGACCCAGGCCAAGGGCATGGCCAACGAGGCTGAGGGCGTAGCCGAGAACGTGTACGGTCGGGCTAAGAACACTGTGCGCGAGGCTGCCGATACGGTTCGCGACGCCGTCGGCGAGCGCGGTGGCGGGCCGGATGCGGACCGGCACTCGGCCGAGGGTCGGTTTCGCGAGGCGCAGGGCGCCGGGCAGGATCTGTACGGGCAGGCTAAGGGCGCTGCCCGCGATGCCGCCGGCTACATGCGGGACGCCTACGACCACGCCGATGACTACGCCCGGGACGGCGGTCGCGTGATCCGTCATCAGGTTGAGAAAAACCCGATGGTCGCACTGCTGATCGCGGGTGTGGTCGGCTACGCGCTGGCCCTGCTCATCCACGGGCGCCGCTGAGGTACTGAGGTCAGCGGAAATCGAGACGAAGTCATCCTCGGCATCATCGAGGCGTCCACGGCGATAGGACTGGGTCACGCGAAGGGTTGGCATAGACCAGACCAGGGTGCTGGCTTCGTCGGCGCCGTCACCGGGGTCGTGTCGTGCCTCTACGGACGTATCGCCGACCGCCGCTCACGATCCTGAGGCAACATCGGTCCGAGGCGACGCTTCGACGGGGAGACGCTGAATGGAGACTCGGCAGGTAAACGTCCTCACGATCATCGCTGAGGGCGTCCGCGCGCGGACGCTCGGCCGCCCCAAAGATGCCTGTCCTTACCCGGCAGGCTCACCTGAGCGCACCGCCTGGAAGGCTACGATGGCACGCCTGTCGAGGATAGCCCAGACTCGCCGATGACGGATGCTTAAGCCCACCACCGAGATCGAACGCGGATTTTAGCTTGGGCGCGGCGTGCTCCGTCCAACAGTTCGGTTTTCCGCCTACCGGTGACTGGAGGACCAGAGGAATGGACGTAGAGATGCAGGCCGGCCCCCGCCGAGCTACGCGCGAGACCATGCGATCGTCCGGCTCGGCGCAGGGGCTGTCGGTGGCCGTCCGGCAGCATCTCGGCCACAGGCTCGCGGCCGCCTATACACAAATCGATCCTGCGAAGGACATCACAGATCGCTTCGCCCCCGTCTTGGTCGAGTTGGAAAACGCACTCGCGCGCTCCAGCGCGCGCCGGGAGGCCGATTTTCGAGGTGAGATCGTCGCCGCGATGCCGGCTCTGCGAGGTTTTGCCCTGTCGCTGGTGCACAATGCCACCGACGTGGATGATCTCATCCAAGAGACACTTTTGCGGGCGTGGCGCAATCGAACGAGCTTCGCACCGGGCACGAATTTTCTGTCCTGGATTTTTACCATACTGCGCAACCAGTTCTATACCGAATACCGCCGTCGCATCCGCGAGATCCAGGACGAGAACGGCGCGCGTGCAGCTCGGCTGAGCACGGCACCGGATCAGATCGATCACCTCGACTTGTGCGATGTGCAGGCCGCGCTAGGGCGGTTGCCCGCGGGGATGCGGGAAGCGCTGGTCCTCGTGACGGTCTCGGACATCTCCTATGATGAGGCCGCGGCGATCTTGGGTTGCAAGCTTGGCACGGTGAAGAGTCGGGTCAGCCGTGCACGGGAGCGACTCGCAAAGGCGCTGGGCTACACAGGCACCGAGATTGGACAAGACGCGGTGACGCTTTCGGCATGTGTAGTTCGGTGAAGCCAACCGGGCGTCTCGGGTTCATCCGCACTTTTGATGCTGCGAACGAAGTCGGGGAAGGATTGGATCAGGACCAGCTTTCGAAATGCTGATGCCGGTTCCCGCCTCACGGCCCTCGCCTCATGTCGCGCCGGTGTCGGCATCGCGCAGGATCTCCGGAATAATCGGATTGGCTTCATCCGACGCCATGCCGTAGAGCGTCGATAAATACCTCAGGGGCGCCTGATGAAGGGGCTGTGCCACTCGTCACAAGGTTCATCAAGCCTTGATCAGTTCACGGATGCGCGCGGCCAGCGTATCGACCGCGAACGGCTTGGTCAGCACCGACATGCCCGGCTCCAGCTGGCCGTTGTCGAATAAGGCGTTCTCCGCAAACCCGGTGATGAACAGCACCTTCAAATCCGGGCGCCCCACGCGTCCCGCATCGGCCATCTGCCGGCCGTTCAGGCCGCCGGGTAGACCTACATCCGTGATCAGCAGATCGATCCGCGCATCCGATTGCAGCACGCGCAGGCCACCGACGCTGTCGGCAGCCTCGATTGCGGTGTAGCCCAGGTCTTCCAGCACATCCGTTACCAGCATGCGCACGGTCGGTTCATCGTCCACGATCAGAACGGTCTCACCGGCCTCGGCAAACGGTACGATCGGTGCCTCGGGCATCGCGGTCTGCCGCTCCGCCTTGCCCAGGTGCCGCGGCAGGTAGATGCACACCATCGTGCCCTCACCGACCTCGGAGTAGATCCGCACCTGACCGCCGGACTGTTTGGCAAAGCCATAGATCATCGACAGGCCCAGCCCCGTGCCCTGCCCGATGGGCTTGGTGGTGAAGAAAGGATCGAACGCTTTGGCAGCAACCTCCGGCGTCATGCCGGTGCCGGTGTCGGAGACACACAACGACAGGTACTGCCCCTCCGGGATATCGTGCTGTCGCGCCCCTTGCCGATCGATCCAGCGGTTGCCGGTCTCAATCGTGATCCTGCCACCCGCCGGCATGGCATCGCGGGCGTTGATGCACAGGTTGAGCAGCGCGTTCTCCAGCTGCGAGGCATCCACGAGCGCCGCCCAGAGCCCCGCTGCACCGACATGCTGAACCTCGATCCCCGGGCCGACCGTGCGCTGGATCAGGTCGAGCATGCCGGAGACCAGCGCGTTGATGTTGGTCACCTGCGGCATCAGCGTCTGGCGCCGCGCAAACGCCAGCAGGCGATGCGTCAGGGCCGCGGCCCGTCGCGTCGCGCCCTGGGCTGCGACCATGTACTTCTCGACCTCACGGACACGGCCCTGGCTGATACGGGTGTTCATCAGCTCCAGACTGCCTGCGATCCCGGCCAGTAGGTTGTTGAAGTCGTGCGCCAAGCCGCCTGTGAGCTGGCCGACTGCCTCCATCTTCTGCGCTTGGCGCAGCTGCGCCTCGGTTCTGGCGAGAGCCTCGGCCTTGTCTCGCTCCGCGGTGAAATCGCGTCCCACCGCGTTGATGACGCCCTCGCCTGAACGTGTGGACCAGCTGATCCAGCGATATCTGCCGTCCCGGTGCCGATAACGATTGTCGAAGCGGGCGTGACCTCGGCCTTCCGACAGATCTTTGGCGCCTTCGACGGTGTGGGCCAGATCATCAGGGTGGATCAGGTCGAATAGGTTCTTGCCGATCAGCTCACCCGCCTCCCAGCCAAGGATCTCCGTCCACGCCGGGTTGACCGAAATCATTACACCGTCGAAGCGGCAGCGCAGCATCAGGTCTCGGCTGAGTTGCCAGAATGCGGTATGTTCTGCGGTGCGCATACGCTCACGCAGCACCTGTTCGGAGGTCTCGATGCAGCCTCCGAAAAACCCGCCGACGCTCCCATCCGCCAAGTGGATCGGCGTGTAGTAGTAGGTGAACCAAGTCTCCTCGACGTAGCCCTTGCGCTGCATGAGCAGAGGTAGGCTCTCCTGGGCCAGGGCTTCCCCGGCGAACGCGCGCACCACCAGCGGTTCGAGATCGTGCCAGATCTCCGGCCACACCTCTTGGAATGAGCGCCCGAATGCGTCGGGATGACGACCGGCCAGGATCGGCGCGTAGGCGCTGTTGTAGAGCAGGGTTAGCCCTGGCCCCCAGACGATGAAGGAAGGGATGGCAGCGGCCAGCATCATCGTCACGTTCACCTGCAGGGGCGCAGGCCAATTCTCGTGTGGACCGAGCGGTGACGACGCCCAATCACAAGCCCGCTTGAGCGCACCTTCGATGTCTCCGACTGGGTTGAACATCAGCCTTTCAATCACGGTGAAGTTTGCCATCCATCCGTCGTGTTGACGCATCTCTTCACGGTTCTGGCCTCGGTGGTTTCGAGAAGTCGCAGGGCCGCCCGTACAATCTCGCTGGCTGTGCCGTAGCGACCGGAACTCAGGCAAGCCCGGATCACGGCGTCCAGCTCCGGCGTGATCGAAATGGTGAGGGTTCGGCGCGCGCTCATACCATGTGGTCTGAGCAGTAAGGCTTTTTCTTACAGGTCGTCCGCCTGTCGCACGGATCGCCCCTCGGAGCCCGGGTGAGCATTCGAATGTGCAGTATCGGGCGAACGCTGCATCGGCCTGCCATACCAACCTCAGCGGATGAGGCGGACCTCGACGCCAGCGACTCCAGCGATCTCCTGCCAAGCGGCGTCGGCGGTCAGGGCAACCGCGCCGGAGCGGGCGGCCAGCGCGAGGCACAGTCGGTCGCCGATCCCGAGCCCCTTCAAATGCGTCAGCGGCTCAAGGAGGGCCGCGCGGATGGCGAGGTCGTCGTCGACCGGCGTGAGCGGAAACACGAGGCCAGTCCGCAACGCCCGCACGGTAGCCGCGTCGGCCCCGTTGCGCATCAGCCATCCCGCGACCTCGCCAAAACTCACCGTCGTCATCGTGGCGGTGCCGGTGAAGGCTTGAAGCACCTGCTCCCAGCCGGGTTCCCGGCGCAGGTAGGCGAGCAGCGCCGAGGCGTCGAGAACGCTACGGGCCACGACCGGGCTCCGTCGTGGTCGCGTCCGCCTGATCTTGCGTGTCGGGCGACGTTCCCTCCTGCTTGGCAGCCTCGGCACGTCGCGCCGCGAGGAACGCGTCGACCGAGGCGCCTTCACCGGCCAGATAAGAGGAGGCGTGGGCCTGCAGCTCTGCCATGGCGGAGGCGACCGAGCGAACCCGAAGCTCGCCCTCGACCAGAGTCAGCACGACTGGACCTCCGTATTCCAGCTGGAGCGCCCTGCGAGCCTGGGCAGGGATGATCAAGCGGCCACCCGCATCGATCTTGGACAGCGTGGCATTCATGCTTCAACACTCCAACCTGTCAGATCTCAAGCACGCACAGAGATGACCGTAGCCGCCTTCAACCTCCAAATCTGGAGCCGATGGCACTTATGCCATTTCCACCGCATCCGCCATAGCTTCCGCATGCGAGGATCTGGCCGGAACCGACCGGTTTCGGCCAGACCCGACCACCTATGGCCGGAATATGGCCTTGCGGGTTTTTCGGCCATGGTTTAGTTCCGGCCACCGCTTTCGGCCGGACTTCGAGCATGTCCCGCACCTTCGCCTACCTGCGCGTGTCCACTCTCGGACAGACCACCGACAACCAGCGCCAGGAGATCGCCGCCGCGGGCTTCCAGGTCGAGCCGCAGCGCGTGATCACCGAAACCGTGTCGGGCAGCGTCGCCACCGACCAGCGCAAGGGCTTCGTCCGCCTGCTCGACCGGCTCGAGCGCGGCGACGTCCTGGTCGTGACCAAGCTTGACCGGCTCGGCCGCAACGCCATGGACGTCGGCGGCACGATCCGGCGCCTCGACGCGCTCGGGGTGCGCGTGCACTGCCTCGCGCTCGGCGGCGTCGACCTGACCAGCTCGACCGGCAAGCTGACCATGGGCGTGATCAACGCGGTCGCCGAGTTCGAGCGCGACCTCTTGATCGAGCGCACCCAGGCGGGACTCGCCCGGGCGCGGGCCGAGGGCAAGGCGATCGGCCGGCCGGCGCGCCTGACGCCGGAGCAGCGGCGGGACGCCGAGCGGCTCCTGCGCGACGGCCGGAGCGCCTCGGCTGTCGCACGTGAGTTCAAGGTCGGCCGAGCCACGATCCGCCGCGTGCAGGCGGCGATGCGCGCGCGTGAGTCCCAGGGGCAATCCGGCTGAAGGAATGGTCGGATGGTCGGCTGTCCGCTTCGGTGCCATACTGGCTGCGGCTGCAGCGGAGGGTTCAGACCATGCGCGAGCCGAAATCTGAGAGCCTGCGCGAGATGATGCTCGCCACGATGAGCGCCACGCTCACGCAGATCGTCGCCACGAACGCGCGAGCGGACGAGCTGGCCCGGGCCGCACACGCGGACGTCGACCCGTGTCTCGCCGCAGCGATGCAGGACCATGCCCGCCGCTATCGCGTCGAGGTCCTGGAGCTGCAGGGTCGGCTGGCGGCGCTGAGCGGCGACTACACCCGGCGCTTTCACGCGGAGATCTGAGCCGTGCTGTCTTCTGATGAGGATGAGAGCTCCAACCCGCCAGGATCCCAAACCTACCGGCGGCTTCATCAGATCGCCGATCTGCTCGGCAAGCCCGTAGGGACGTTCCTCGGGTCGCAGCCTGACGAGGATGTCGCGCTGCTCGAGCTGCTGCGCTCGTGGCACGTGATCACCGATCCCGTGGGTCGGCGGCGCGTTCTCGACCTCGCGCGCCAAGAGGCGAAGTGGAGCAACTACGAGGACGATAGCTGAACCTGGTCGGCGGCCGTACTATGACACTGGAGGACTAGTTCGGTACTTGTCCCGACATCCGTCGTTTCGGGGGAATGATGAGGCTGCAGGAGCAGGCCGCCCGTGGCAAAGCCAGTGCTACGCACGGGCGTCTTAATCCTGCCTGGCGGCCAATCCTCTGCAACGTTCAAGATGGCTTCCCGTCGTTGCGCGGGCTGCTACAGCGCAGCCTGACGTGCGGGGTTCGCCGATGACATCCTCGAAGCCTGATCGCACCCCGCCGAGCCGGGAGCAAACGAACGTTCTCATATGGACAGTAGGGCTGGCCACCGCTCTTCTCGGCGTCCTGGCCCTGCCGCGGCGTGGAGCCCGTACAAGCTCCGCCGAGGTCCCGCAGCGAGGCGACGATCAGGCTGAAGCGGCGCGGAAGCTTCCCCGTCTCACACCGGCGCCGCGGCTCAGGAGGTGGCGCGCACGCAGGCCGACCGCGGCCGACGAGCATCGAAGCCGACCGAGATCCCCGCCAAGGGCTGGAAGGACATCGCCCTGCGCACCTATCACGACATCGGCGAGAACCGGCTGTCGCTGATCGCGGCCGGCGTCACCTTCTTCACGCTGCTGGCGATCTTCCCGGCGGTGGCGGCTCTCGTGTCCTGCTACGGCCTCGTGGCCGACGCCGCGACCATCAACGACCAGCTCGCCAGCCTCCAGGGCATCCTGCCTCAGGGGGCCCTCGAGATCATCGGCGATCAGGTCAAGCGGCTCAACGAGAATGGCAACACCACCCTCGGCCTCAGCCTGATCATCGGTATCGCCCTGTCGGTCTGGAGCGCCAACGGCGGCGTGAAGCACGTCTTCGACGCGCTCAACCTCGTCTACAATGAGCGCGAGAAGCGCAATTTCCTCGTGCTCAACCTCGTCTCCCTCGCCTTCACGGCGGGCGCGCTGCTGTTCCTCGTCCTGGCGCTGTCGGCGATCGTGGTCCTGCCGGTGGTGCTCGCGTATGTCGGCATCGGCGAGGAAGCATCGTGGCTGAACCTGCTTCGCTGGCCGGTGCTCCTGCTCGCCGTGCTCGGTGGCTTGGCGGTCCTCTACCGCTACGGGCCCAGCCGGGACGCGCCGCGCTGGCGCTGGGTGACGCCGGGGGGCGCCCTCGCGGCCGTGCTCTGGCTCGTCGCCTCGGCCCTGTTCTCCTGGTACGTCGCCCATTTCGGCAGCTACAACAAGACCTACGGCTCGCTCGGCGCGGCGATCGGCTTCATGACCTGGATCTGGCTCTCGACCATGATCGTGCTGGCCGGCGCCCAGGTGAACGCCGAGATGGAGCACCAGACCGCCGAGGACACCACCGTCGGCGAACCGCAGCCGCTCGGCACCCGCCGGGCCCGCATGGCCGACACGCTGGGCACCGCCGCAGAATAGAAACCGGCCGCAAATCCAGCTATGATCTGCAGAGCAGGGCAGCCTGCTTGCTGGCCCGATCCATACGGGAGACGAAGTTCGTCCGCAGGGCTGCACTTACAGCCAAGCTGTGGCAGGGTCGGTCTATGCCGATCCGGCGCGAACACCGCTTCTTCTATCCCATCGATTGGCCGCAGCTCTCGGCCGTGATCCGCTTCAGGCGCGCCGGCGGCCGCTGCGAGGCCTGTCGGCGCCCGCACGGGCAGACCGTGTTTCACCTCGGCGACGGCCGCTGGTGGGATGGCGAGTTCGGCGCTTGGCGCGACGGACATGGCAAGCGTGTACCCGTCGGCAGCGCGGACGATGTGCTCGGGCGCGTGCGCCGAACGCGGGTCGTGCTGGCGGCCGCCCACCGCGATCACGACACCAGCAACAACGCGGGCGCCAATCTCGCGGCCTTCTGTCAGCGCTGCCACCTGATCCATGACCGCCCCGAGCACCGGCGGCGACGCTGGCTCACGCTGTTCCGGCGCAAGGCGCTGGGCGACTGTTCGGCGGACCCTATGCCTGAGGGAACGCGACAGCTGCGCAAATTGGAAGACGCCGCGGCGGCGGCCCCCGCGAGCGCGCTCGACCACGACGATCAGCGAGTGGAGGTGACGAAGGCCTCGCCGCTCTGAACCCATCACGAGCTATGATCGTTACCACCGCTGCAGCATCCGCCATAGACAGCAGAACCGAAATCAGTTTCACAAACTGAGCAAGCCATGCCGCTCATTATAACATGCGTGAATTTCTGATGCGTGCAAATGGTCGATGTATATCCTGCGACCTGAATTGGGAATGGCTCGTGGATCAGCACATGATGGTGCCAAATCGGTTCTGCACAAAGTCGAACGCGACGTGACCACCAAGGTCGAGGCCGCGCCGATCACACGGCAACGCTCGAAAGTCCCGGTGCTCTCGTGCTTGCGCGATCTGGAGAGGCTGGTGCGGAGCAAGTGTGATCGTCGCCGGACCGTCCAGATCATAGCCTCCGGGCGCAGCCTCCTCGGAGATCGGATCGTACTCGGACCCAGCGATGTTCCGCTCGCGAACGACATCTGGCTCTCAGGAGCGGCAACGAAGACGTGAAAGTGCCTCTTGAGTGAGCAGGCATTCTCAAATCTGATACCGGCCAGTCATCTCACTCGCGCCGGTGCGGCTCAGCTCTAACGTCCTCAAGGCTCGAAGATCATCGCGTATTGAAGCCGCAGAGCCGCGAGGTGACCGTCCAGCTCCAACGCCTTGACCCTATGACGACGCGCCAAGTCGCGCATGATCTCCGCTGTGTCAGAGTCTCCCATGCGCTCGGCTTGTGCGGCTTCGTCGGCGAACTCCGCGGCGAACGCCTCCTCAGCCGCGATGCCGTTCGCCATCAGCCGCATCAGATCCAACATCACCATGCGCATGGTGGTCCCTCGAGCCGTACACCTTAAACGCGCGTGGAGCCTCAGCAAGCTCGATCACTGTCGTTCCAGTCCGCCTGGGATTGCAGTGACCAAATCACCGCTCCGGAGAGGACCGAGAGAGCCAAGGAGACCAGCGTCAGATCCGGGTTCCCGCACTCATAGAGCTTAGCCTGGCGGATAGTGTCGTCCGCGCTCCCTGCCTCGATCACCCGCGCGTCGAGCACATAACCGGTATGTCCATCCTGGAAGCGCGGCAAGCATTTCAACCGGTAGATCGACATCGGTTCGCAGGGGGAAGCCAAATCAAATCGATCAGGTATTTATTCCTGAAAACGCGCTGGCCGCTCGCGTCCGGCGCTCACGCGTTCAAATCGCAGAATAACTCAACCGCCGCGACAGGCGAGTAAGACGTCCGCAGGGAAGATCCGGATCCGCGTCGACGGATCCTGACAATCGCACATGTTCCGAACGACAAGCGTCATATCGCCGTGACAAATAGGTTAGTGCAGCCGAAACCCGGCCTCTACTGACCTGTGTGACTGTTTGTACAGCAACAAGGAAAGATCATTTTACCGGCGAAGCGGTTTGGCTCTCAGGATGCCGATCGGGTAAATCCTGATGGGCCCGACGCGAGTGTGCGGATGGCGAGCGGTCGGCAGGCCGGCGCGTCTCGTCCCGGACCGGAGGCACGGGTTCTGCCCGCCGGCCGCCATTCGCGCGATGCATCTTCTACACGCGGCTTAAGCCGCTCAGCTCGCAAATTCAGGTCTTACAAACCGCAGGCGGTGCACCAGCGGTAAAGGCCCGCCCTCGCCATCAAGGACCGGAGGCGGCGAAACACACCCCTTCATCTCACGAGCCGCCTGCCCGCCGCGTCCAGGGCTCGCAGCAACCGCGCGTCGCCAGCGGGCTTGCGCAGCACCTCGCCCACGCGCTGCCCTCGGACCTCCTCAAGGTCTGGGGCGCCTGAAACGAACACGACACCGATCCCGGCTTCGGCGAGCCTGCGACCGAGTTCGGGCCCGGTGCGCCCGTCGCGCAGCATCACGTCCACTACCGCGAGGTCCGGCTTGTCGCGTGCGGCCCGAGCAAGCGCATGACCGGCATGATCCTCGATACCGATTACCTCGTAGCGCTCACGCTGGCAAAGGTCGCGCAGCGCCTCGGCATAGAACGGGTTATCGTCGACGATCATGATGCGGAACTTGATCGTCATGTTGTCTCCCGTTCAGACGCCCGCGCCCGTATCGGAGCGACGTGTCGGCGCAATGGCAGCGGGGCCCGGCGACGATGCGGCCCCTACAGTCCTGGCCGCCGATGCCATTTGACGTTCTGCCCCACGAGGAGCTTCCTGGACCGGCCTCGGGAAAGGACACCACCAATCCGGTCGACAGCCGCCCCCGATGCCGGCTGGATCAGGAGGCGCGGGAGGATCAGCAGGCGCTTTCGTGAGGCGCCGAATTGGCGGCCGGCGAGCACCGACCTGCCAGCGAGCTTCTGACCAGTCCGGTCAACCTTGGGCTGCCGCCTGGTCCGCAGGGGGGATTGGCGACAACTCCGGCCATCCGAACGTCACGGCACGAGCATAGGGCCCTTTCGCGCATTGAGAGCCCCGTCGCGACTTGCCATGTCGCGGCATCACTGTGTCGATCCGCATGCCCCTCACGCGCAGCGTGGGTGTGCTCGTGGGGTCCGAGCGCAAAGCATCGGGCGTCCGCCTCATCGCGGTGATCGACGATGAACACGACGACATCCTCCCCGAACCTTCTCGACGTTCGTTGTGAGAACCTGCGAAGGGAAGTCGCCGTCGCTTGTCCGCCTGGAGGCTGAGCTGCGATCTCCCTACGACTGCGACATCTCGGCCCGAAGTCGAACCTCGTCCGTTCACGAAGAGCTGCCTGGCCGAGGCATCCGGTATGATGCTCGACACAGGATCGTGCCTCCCGCCGTACCGCCCGCCTACCCGCTCATGATCGGAGCGTGGAGGTTGAGGCCGGCGCGACTGCGCTGACGCGCCGATATGCAGGACAACGCCGTCCGTGAGATGAGGGTGCACAATAGGTGCTTGTCCCGAGCGCCCGCGCCCGCTACCACCACGTCCCCGGACAAAGAAAAGGCCGCCCTTGCAGGAGCGGCCCGAAGTCTAGGGAGGAAACGCCCAGAAGGGCCGCGGGACGGCGACGCCATCGCTGTCCCGCGGCGCACATCTAGGCTGCTGCATCGCAGCAAGCAACGTCCTGCAGCACCAAGCGCTAGCAAAACGGCGCTGATCGCGTCGCTCAGGTGCGCTTTCACACCATACCGGCCCGGCTCCACGATCCACCGACTACCTGCGGCTGAGTACCGGGGCGTGGTGCCGAAACGCGAAGTCCACGGTCAGAGGACCGGCACCTACCAGTTGTCCTGTCCACGTCGAAGCCGCTCGATCATGGCCAGCGCTTGTGAGTGGGCCTTGCTCGCAGTCGGCAGGGGACTGTCGGAGCGCTGCACGAGCTTGCCGTGCTTGCGGATGGCCCAGTGGTAACCGCCCGCCTCGCGTTTTGACGGAACCAATTCGACCGTGAACGGATAGGGCGGATCGGCCTCGCTCATCAACATGAACCCTGCGCAGATCTTGGTGCTGGCGTCGGGATAGGAGGTGGCAACTGAGCCGACGCGCTTGCTGGCCTCACCGCAGCGTCAAGAAAAAGGCGCCCCGCTCTCGTGGCGCCTGAGTCTGCAAGTAGGCAGCTCCTTGGGAAGAGCTATCAACAGCCTAAGCGATTTGGTATGCCAGAGGAAGCCCGGCCTGGATGCTTCCTGCTCGGCCTTAAGCACCTCACCATGCTCGGCCGCGACCCGACTTCCTTGCTTGAGAAGACAAAGGCTGAACCGAACCCTCCGCTCTGCGGCTATCCAAGGTCCGACCCAGCCAGCGCCTTGGCTTTCCGCGGCCGGGCCGCACGCTTCGGCTTCTCCGCGACTGTCTCGGCGGTTGCAGCAACATTAGCGGCCTTCGGTACCGCGTTCCGACGCTGCTGTCCGAGGCCTAAGCTCCTGGCGAGCGCCAAGCGTCTCTCGGAGTAGCTGGCTGCGATCGTGGGGTAATCCGGCGGCAGGCCCCACTTCTCGCGATAGGCTTTGGGCGTGAGACCCAGCACCCTGAGATGGCGCTTGAGTGTCTTGTAGGGCTTGCCGTCCTCGAAGCTGATCAGCGCCTCGTGGGTAATCGATTTCCCGATCCGGGCCAGTGTGAGCTTCTCGACTACTGGAGTGGCTGGCGCATCAGGGGCGGCGAGTCTGGCCAGCGCGGCATGTGTGCTGGCGATCAGCGTCACTAATTCCGAGGCTGGGACGTTGTTGTGAGCCACGTAGGAGCAGACGAGGCCTGTTGTCAGTTTCGTGTAGTCGATGGCCACGGCCGCGCTCGACCCTGTGTTCTCGTTCACGTCACACCTCTTCGCGAGAAAATAGAATATTCCTTCGCCGCATGCAAAAACGCAATACACTTTCGTGTTTGTCGGGATCGCACAGAGGACAGTCGAACAGGTTGGCAAAAACGATGTTGTGGTCGGCCATGCGCTACTCGCCACCGGCATGCCCACGTAGCTCGGGGGCAATCGGCACACCTTCGACAACGATTGCCGTGTATCCGTGCGAACAGCAGCCCCGCCCAGGATCGGCCCGGTTGCGAGCGGTGTGGCCTCGGTGTGGCCTCGGTGTCCTGCCCGCACAGACGGGCTCTCTATAAAGGACGGTCCCGTGCCCGGTCGGCTTGCCGGTGAGGTGGATGCCTGAGATCCGGGTGAGATCGCTGGAGCGATATGCCGATCAACCGACATCAGCTCGCCGCCTCCCTGCTCGCGGCCACCCACATCGCCGAGCGGCACACGATCGCGGCCTTCGTGGTCGAGAGTGCGACGCAACCGGCCCCCAACCCATTCCCGGAAACCAGCGTCGGTGCCGTGCGTCAGGTCTGGCGGCAGCGCGCCGCGGAGTTTCAGTCGTTCGACATCAAGGCGGTTGGGCTTTCCTGCCTGCTCACCGCCTTGTTCGGCATGAGCGTCGACGAGGTGCTGGTGCAGGAAATCCTGCGCGCCGGCCCGCATACCGCCAACGTGTTTCACTGCGGCGACGGCCGTCGGATCGTCGGGGCCGTGCTCTACGGCAAGCCTGGGGCCGGTCTGCCGGTTCTCCCGATGTCGCGCGTGATGCGGCCAATTCTGGCCCCGCGGCCACGCGCTCGCGCCACCCCGGGACAACTCGATCTCTTCGCCCGGACGGAGACATGATAAATAGTCCCGGATGCCCAGGTCGGTCGCGCCGCCGTGTTCCCGATCCGCAGTGCGGTTTGCGGAACCGGTCCCGGCGACGCTCGATGCTGAGCGCGTGGGCCAATCCATACCGATCAGGGTTCGCCAGGTGCCGGACGACGGCGATGGAAAAGGGCTGTTCGTAAAGGTGGCTCCGACGCTTCGACAAGAACGGCAGTCCACCCGCTCTCCACACCCCGAACTGTCATCTCGCCAATCAAGGGGGGCCTTGAATTCCGCGTGCTGAAAGGCACCTTGACAGACTGCGCTTGAAGCGCACTTACGCCAGATGGATTTCGACTGGCACCAAGCCAAGAGCGAGGTATGCCGCCGCGAGCGGGGGTTCGATTTCGCCTACGCGGTGCGCGTCTTCGCCGGTCCCGTGCTGGAGCAAGTGGACGACCGGCGGGACTATGGGGAGGTGCGCATGCGGGCGCTCGGCGAGATCGACGGATCGCTCTACGTCGTCGTGTTCACCGACCGCCTCGACGCCGATGGTGCACCGGTCCGCTGGATCATCTCGGCCCGTCGGGCCCATCAGAAGGAGCGCCGGAAATGGCCAAGCGGTCGCTAGAGAGTATCCTGGCCGCGGCTCCCGACGTCGATCGGGAACGCCTCGATGCTACGACGGAGGAGGAGATCCGGCGGCAGGCGCGCGAGGACGGCGAGGATCCGGACGCCTCTACGGACGGCTACATCCTGGTGCCCCCGCCGGCGGACCTGCGTCGGTCGCTCGACATGACACAGGAGGCGTTCGCCGCTTTCCTACGCGTGCCGATCGGGACGGTGAGAAACTGGGAGCAGGGGCGCACCCCACCCGATCCAGCCGCACGCACGCTGCTGGCGCTCGTGGCGGCTGACCCGGCACACGCCGTCGCAGTGCTCGGGAAACCGACCTCCAGCCCACCGGAGGGGCGAAGCCGTGCCCGACGGTTTGCTTGAATGCAAACGGGATGCAGATGCCGGTGCTCTACCGTTCGTAGGACTCACGGGTCGAGCGTGCGAAGGAGAGCTGACGCTCCATTCCGCGATCCTGTCCGGTTCGCTCGCGGCGTTGCCGCTTGCGATCCTTCTCGTTCGAGATCGGATCAGCCGACACGTCATGAGTTCCGTCGGAAAATAGCTCCGGAAGCGTAGAACGGCGTACCGTCACCCGAGCCTCGGGCGTCTGCACCTTGCGCAAGGCCGCGAGGACCCACGCTTCGAAAGCCTGGGCTTCCCCCTCGTCCGCTCGGGCGTCGATCGCGAGATGCACGTCTGCAGCTGGATACCGAGCGACGACGTGGGCGAGCGCGCTACCGGTCTCCGGGCCATCGCCGCCCAGGCCATAGATCAGGGCACGGTCCGGCTGCCCGTCCTGCTGATACAGGCTCAAAGCCTCGGTCTGCGTTCGGGCCACGTAGATCCGCTTCGGTGAGCGTCGATCCCCCAGCTGGATCGAACCCGTCGTGCCCTGCTGCCCCTTCTCTACCGCCTCGCCGGTTCCATCGGTCTGCTCGATCCCCGAGAGGCGGCCGCTCTGATCCCGGCGGGCGAACACCATTCGGCCTCGAGGATCGATCAGGACATCGGCGCGAAGCTGCTCCAAGGTCAGCGGCAGCAGACCCCGTATCGCGGTCGCGGCAATCCGGATCTCCCGCCTCAGGCCCTGCCACAGGATCGCGGCGAGCCGGCTGATCCGCCCCTTCTGACCCGGAGCGTCCGAGGCGAACGGGAGCGCGTGACCGGCCCGGCTCGGCCGCGGGACCGGGTACGCTGCGGGGGCATGCAGGCGCTCCTCCATGCGCTGCCGCAAGGCCTGGGCAGCCGGGGACGGTGTCCCCACGGAGGCCGGGGCAATCCCGGCGATGGCCCTCTTCCAGGATCCCGCGCGCTCCAGCCCCATCCTGCCGCCGCGCCGCACGGGGATAGCGCGCGACTGGGCCGGCGCACCGCACCATGTGCGCAGGTCGGCTCCGGCGAAGTCGGTGACGTTCGCCTTGCCGCCGCTGCTTGCGGAGGCCGACATGAAGGCCTGCCGGATCTCACTGTTGCCGACCGGGGCGAGTTCGGGGTGCGCAGCACCCCGGCCGCCCGGCAGGCCCCGCTCCTCCGGCCGGACCCCGGAGCGCGCCGCCTCCAGCCGGTCCCGGATCCGTGCCGTGTCGATGTAGAGCCGCACCGTGCGCCGGTGCCGCGTCATCGCCACGTACGTCGCCTCCGCCCCCGTGCCGCGCAGGTCGGCGACATACGCCTCGTCCACCGTCACGCCTTGCGCCGCGTGCGTGGTCATGGCGTAGCTGTGCTGCAGCCGCGGCACCCGCGGCTCGCCCGGTTTTCGGGACCCGACCAGCGCGCTCGACCGGGCGCTCAGCCGGACCCCGTTCTTCACGAGCCGCAGCGTCAGCACCGGGTCGGCCGGATCGCCGGAGATCGCCTCGATCCGGGCCAGGTCGGCGTTGCGGATCGCCTGGTCGCCGATCTTCACGCTCTCGCCGAATATCACCTCGTCCCCGACCGTCAGGGCCAATGCCTCGGCCCGGCCGCCGCCGCGTGGGATCGCGTTGATCTCCACGTCCTCCCCCTCCGGCAGGAGCCCCTCGCGCTTGAGCTGGGTGCGGATCCGCGCGTTGAGCTCGCGCACGTCCTTGTTCCAGCCGGTCAGCACCGCCCGCGTCCGCTCCGCCCCTTCGGGATCGAGGCGGCTCTCGGCGTAGGCGTCGACCAGCGCCTGGATCGTGGCTGCGCGGTCCGCCCCCCAGGTGATCGCGCCGCCGCGGTCGTAGGCTTCCAGCGCGCTCGCGGTCCGGCCCACGGCGAAGTCGACGCTCGCCGCCCGCATCCAGGCCCCCTCCGTCGCGCTGCGCCCGCGCTGCCGCTGGATCTCGTCCATCCGGCTCGCGCCCAGCGCCCGGACCAGCAGCCGCATCGGCGCGCCCGCCGGCACCGGGACGAGCTGGCGCGTGTCGCCGCTCAAGACCAGCTTGGCTCCGGCTGCGCCGGTCGCCTCGACCAGCGCGGCGAGATCGCGCGTGCCGATCATCCCCGCCTCGTCGGCGATCACCACCATCCGTGGCGAGAGCGCGATCTCGCCCTTGCGGACCCGGTTGAGGAACCCGGTCACCGCCCGCGCCATCGCCTCGGCGGTGGCCGTGTCGGTCCGGATTACGTCCACCGCCTTCCAGCTCGGCGCGATCGCCCAAACCTCGCCGCCGCAGGCCCGCACCGCCTCGGCGACGCTGGCCATCGCGTACGACTTGCCCGAGCCGGCGCTACCCTCGACCACGCTCACCCCGTCGCGGTTGAGCGCGTGCCGCACCGCCTCCCGCTGCTCCGGGCGCAGGCTCGGCCGCTCCGCTAGGACCCGCGCCACCACCTCATCCGGGACGAACGCCTGCTCGTCCTGCCGGGCGTAGGCCACGCGCAGCAGGGTCTGCTCGGCAGCGATCATCGCGGGCGTCGCGTAGACGGGCCGGCCCTCGGCCGAGCGCCCGACCTCCACCACCCTGCCGTCCCGGCGCAGGCGCTCCACCTGCTCCAGGACGGCGTCCGCCCCGGCCTCGCATTGCAGCGCCTCGGCGGTCAGGCGCAGCAGTTCTCGCTCCGCCAGCACCGCCTGCATCTCGAGGGTCGCGGCGAGGTTGACGTCCGTCAGGCGCTGCAGGCGCTCGGCGGGCGCACCGACCCGCGTATCGCGGATCCCGGCCGCCGCGATCCGCACGCCCTCGAACAGCGCCGCGCGCGTCCAGCCGGCCTGGACCAGCTGCCGGTCCCACTCGGCTTCCAGGCTCGCCAGCGGCGTCTCCCGGTCCTTGCCCGCGCGCGTGTCGAAGGCGGCGGCCTGGGCCGCGACCCGGTCGTCGGCCGTGTCGAACCCCTGCTCCTGCGCCGCCCGCTCGATCGCCGCACGGCGCTTGGAGAACAGCTCCAGCACGGGCTCGGTCACGCCGGCGACCTCGAAGTTGCGCCCGCTCCTGACCGCTTCGCAACCGAGCGCCGCCCTGAGACCGTCGGCCAGCTCGCTCCGGTACAGGGCCGCGATCCCGCCGGCGTTCAGCAGGATCTCGCGATTGTCGAGGCCCCCGGTCGTGCCGTCGGCCCGGACGCACAGGTTCAGCAGGATGGCGTGGCTGTGGAGGTGCGGATCCTGCGCCCGCGAGGTGAAGTGCCGGTACACCGCCGCGCTCACCCCGCCGGCCGGCGCCCGCTCCCGGCCCTGCGCCCCGGTCCGGGTCACGATCAGTCCGGCCGCGTGCGCGTAGTCGAGCGCTCGGCGCACCGCCCGGTCATGCGCCGCCAGGATCCGCGCGCGCTCCTCCGGACCGGCGAACGCCGCCAGCACGCTCACGCTCTTGGGGGCAGCGAACTGCAGATCGTAGCCGACGCTGCGCCGGCCGTTGGCCGACGCGCGGACCAGGGGTTTGTGGCTTTGCGGGTCGCGGCCGGCCGCGAGGTCGCGCAGCACCCGCCCGTCGACCTCGGCCCCGTCCGGGCAGGACCGGAAGGGATCGGCGGGAGCGCTCGGGCCGGCTCCGGACCTGCGCGTCCACCACACGCCGTTGGCCTCGCCCGCGCCGTTGTCCGTGTAGTACGCGACCCGGTCGCGGCCCTCGCTGTGGCCGCGGCGCAGCGTCGCCAGCGCCCGGTCGAACGCTTGCGCGTAGGCGGCCTCGAAGGCGGCGCTCCCCTCCGCCGCGACCGCGGCCGCCACCTTGCGCGCGTACGCCGCCGCCGTGTCGTCGAGCGGGCTGTCGGGCGCGCTCAACCCGGCCTCGCGCCGGATCTGGCGCGCCATCGACTCGTAGTACTCGACGCTGGTGATCCGCGTGCAGGTCATCATCGCTTAGGCCCCGCCGGCGCTTAGACTTGGCTTGCATCGTCGCTCGCCCGGGCCTCCGCCCGGTACAGGTCGACGATGAAGTCGCTGATCACCTGGATCTGGTCGCGCATCTCGGCCGCACTCACCCGGGCCTCGCGGGCGCTCGACGCCGCCGCCTCAGTTAGCTCGGCCAAGCGGGCCACCGTCTCGGACGGAGCCAGCGCGGCGGTGAGCGCCTCCTCGACGAACAGGTACGGTGCCATCCCGCGCGCCCGGGCCGCTGCCTCCACGGCGTCCCAGAGGGCCTCGTCCAGGGCGACGCGGACGGGACGGCGGGCCATGCGCGAACTCCTGACAGTCAAGCTGTGCGATCTAGCAATAGCTTAGCTGGAAGCTCGGCCGCTAAACAGCACCATCGGTGCGTGATGTGTCTGGATTTTGGGTCGTAAGGCCTGGGTTATCCACAGGCCGTCCGTGGCTATCGTGGCCATAAGCTCGGCCGTGGTATTATGCCGGTCGTTCAAGATCGTAAGTTCGAGCGGTTCGTAGGCCTAGTCAGGCATAGTCGGTATGCCGGACGGAGCAGGCTGCCAGGATCGCGCCAGGAGTGATCGAGATGGGTGAGGCCGTCGAACCCGATCCCTACAGCGAGCTGCGCGCCTTCCTGCGCGAGGAGATCAGGCTCGCCCCGAGCCGCAAGCCGTCCGCCTACGAGGCGGTCAAGGCCGTGCTCCCGGAGATCAAGGCACTCAAGACCAAGTGTAAGACCGACGCCGAGATCCGCGAGCTCCTCGCCCGAAAGGGCGTCGAGCTCAGCGTCGCCACGCTGCGGCAGTACATCCAGAATGCCACGCGCGAGCTCGCCGGCCACAAGCCCGTGCGACGGCGCGGCAAGGCCAAGGCGAAGTCACCCGCCAAGCCCTCGCGGGCGCCAGCGGAACACCGGCCCGGTCCGCAGCCACGCTCCACCGCCGCGCGCGATCAGGTGCCGGTGCGCGGGCACCCTCCCACCTCGGCCGCCCTCGGGCACAGGATGAGCAACAAGGACCTCTAGGCCGCTGCGGCAGGCCTCGGCACCGGATCGGAAGGGCAGCATGGCAAGGGCACAACAGGCGCGCAAGGACACCGCCCCACAGCAGAAGCGGGCCGTCCTGGTCACCTCTGAGAAGGGCGGCGTCGGCAAGAGCGTGACCGCGCGCACCCTCGTGGAATACCTGCGCGAGGGCGGCACGCGCGTGGCCGCCTACGACGCCGACGGCAGCGTGGGCGGTCTCGTCCGGGTTCTCGGGACCCGGGACGGGGCGGGCGAAGTCCTGGACCAGCAGGATCCGGCCTTCGGCGTCGGCTACTACAACATCCGCGACGCCGCCGAGAGCCACATCCTGCTCAACTGCCTCGGGACGCAGGAGCCCCTGATCGTCCACGATCTCGCCGGCGGCAGCTTGGCCGACCTGACGCGCATCACGGATATGGGCGAGGGGCTCGACGACCTGCTGACTGCCGTCGACGAGAATGGCTACCGGCTCACCGTCCTGCACCTGATCTCGTCGGAGGTCGCCGCGACCCAATCGGTCGCCCGCTGGATCGAACTGGTCGGCGACCGTGTCGATCATGTCGCCGTCCGCAACACCCGCTGGGGCAAGGCCGAGTCCGATTTCCCCTTCTGGCACGGCTACACCGACGGCGACGGTCAGGAACGGGGCGGCAAGGTCCGCAAACGTCTGCTCGATGAACTCGGCGGCCTCGAGATCAGCCTTCCCGCCCTGCCGGCCGGCACGTTCGCCAAGATCGACGCCGACGACCTGCCGTTCTCGACAGCCGCCTCCGCGTCGCGTCTGACCATCGTCGAGCGCTCGCACATCGCGCGATACCGGCGCGAGTCCGCGGTCGCCTTCGAGCCCCTGCGCCCCCTCCTCGGCCTCTGAGGCGAGGTCCAGCCCGCCGATCCCGCCCCGCGATGCGTCCCGACGCCAAGCTCAATTTCGACCGGGCAGCCGAGGTCTTCGGCCTCGACCCGGCGCTCCGCGACCAGACGTGGCGGCGGATGATGGACCTCGGGGTCAATCCAGACGATCCCCTCTGGGTCTATCTCGCGGTCACGGGGCTGCTGGAGAGGGCGGCCCGGACCATCCCGGAGGCGATCGACGCGGTCCCCGAACGGGTTGAACAGGCGGCGAGGCGCGCCGTCGGCCCGGTGGCCCAGGCCGCCAGCGCCCGGGTCGAGGCGGCCCACGCCACGCTCGCGGAGACCACCGGGCAGGCGGTCGCGGCGAGCGCGAGCGAGCATTTCAGGAGGATGGAGCGCACCGGCGCGCGCGAGGTCGGCCTTTGGGCGGCCGGGATCGTCCTGGCCAGCGGTGTCGTATGCGGCGGTGTCGGTTACAGGATCGGACGGGCCGAGGCCACGAGCGTAGCCGCGCAGTGGTCGGCACTGGCCACGCGCGCGGACGGATCCGAGTGGCTCAAGTTGATCGCCGCCAACCCGGACATGCGCGAGCAGATGAACAAGTTCTGCGGACCGCTGCAGCACAAGACCGATCCGACGCAGAAGCGGCAGTACTGCGAGTTCCCGCTCTGGATCGAGGGCACCATGCCGCCGGTCGGGGGGTTCTGGGACGCATCGTACTTCGCCTTGCGGGACTGGCTGACGGACTGGGGACCAGCCTGGCTGATCATCGCAGCCGGGTTTGCTGCACTCGTGGGTCGCCGCGTGCTGCGGGCCGTCGTTACGTGGCAGCCCGTAGCCTGGCTGCTGAAGTGAGCCGAGACGCACGGCCAAACGGCCTCCGCTGCGAGTCGGGACCGTTTCGCCTCGTCAGGCCGGTGGTGCGCTGCATTGTTTGTCCGATGAAGAACCGCTAACCGCGGCCAGCCGTGATCGCGCTGTCGTGATCGAGCCGGGAACAGATTGACCTGAACGGACCCGTCGAAGGCTTGGTCGGCTCCCTTGGCGCGGATCCAGGCGCCGCGTTCGACAAGGCGCACGTGTGCATGGCCGCCCCTCGGATCAGGCGCGTCGGCATCTACCTGGGGCGCGGCACCTCGGGCATAGCGCCGTCCCTGCCCTCGACCGGAGCGCACCGATGACGCTCGCCGACCTCGACAAGCCCGCCGACCTCACCCTGTGGCCCGGCGACACGCCGGCTCACGTCGCCGCGACGTGCCGGTTCCCGACGCTGCGCGCGGCCCTGGCCGCCGCGGCCGAGGCGATCGACGCCGAGAACGCCGCGCCCTGGATCATCACGGACGCCGGCGACATCCTCGCGCCCAACTGGATCCGTGCCAACGCTGGATCGGGCTGCCTGCAATAACAGACCGTGAGCCGGCAATAAACGGTGCCCCGTTTCCCACAGCATCGCCTCTTACACGGCCTCCCGGCCCGAGCATTATAGGCGACGTGTGAGGAACTAGTCGCTGCCCGCCGGTGTGCGTGTGTCCGCCTGCGACACTGCCGGGAGACGCGAAGACCGCATGGCCACGGGTAGGACTGCTGTAGGCATCCCTATCTTCGTATTGTTGTCGGGTCAGAACTTGGTTTCCCCTCTCGAGGCCGTAGTTAATCCCACCTGACCCGAATATTGGGCTAGGGACGTGGTTTACCGGACGCGTCGAAGCCGAGGCCCTCCGGATCTTCGCCGATCTCCGTCAGTCCATCGACGATTCCGGCCACAAGCCCGGTTCGGGCCTTGGTCGGGACGGACGCCAGTCCTTCGCGCAAGGCCTGCCGCCAAGCCGGACCTCGGCCCCACGCCTCGGCGTAAGCCGTGGCGAGGTCGCTCGCCCGTCGCGTCGTGGCCAGGGCCTGTCCGAGAACGGCAGCCTGGAGGGCGTCCTTGTCGCGCTTCAGCCGCCCGAGCGGATCGTCCCGCCTGCGGCTCGCGACGATGAGTTTGTGGACGGCGAAGCGCTCGGGTGCCGGCACAACGACGTTGACCCCACCGCCGTACAGGAGCACTGCTCGGACCGGCTCGTGGATCAGGAAGTCTAAGAAACGAAGTGGGTGGGCCGCGGCCCCGCCCAGCGCGGGCATGCCGGCTGCCTTGCCGTCGTGGTCGGCGCTGCCGCGGTTCGGCGTCAGGAACTCGACCTCGTAGCCCTTCGCGTTCCGGAACTTGGTTGAGCGCCGCCCGTCAGCCTGATGCGGGAGATCGCGAAAGATCGCGTCGACCGAGCGCAGGACGTCGAGCATCGGCGGCAGGCTGTCGTCGACCGCGGCCGACACGGAGTGGAACTGCGCGAAGTCGGCGTCGCCGGTCTGCAGGGCGGCGTTCGGCAGCCGCACGCCGAGGATGCCCGGGTAGCACTGGAAGGCGACGGTTCCGACCAGAACACCGCGAAGACGGAACAGGCCGGCCTCCGAGAGCGCGCGCACCACGTCGCCCGAGAACCGCTCGGGCGCCGGCAATCCCGCTTCCCGGACGAGGGTCGAGACCAGCTTACGCCGGGCTTTGAGGTCGCCTTTGATCGTTTGGAAGCGCTCGACGCAGTCCGTGACCTGCGCGTCGTGCTTGGGACCGACGTAGCGGCGCTTGACGCCGTCCGGTGCAGGCAAGTCGAAGTACCAGTAGGCGCGGCCATTGACCGGCACGGTCACGAAGCGGCCCGCGATCGGGAAGTCGGCTTCGAACGCGCCATCAAGGCTGCGCTGGCACAGCTCGGCGTAGAGCGTCCGATACGCCAAGTCGATTTCTCTCATCCCCGCCACCCCGCTATAATCTTTTAGCGAAAGATTTATAGCACGTTCGGCGACGAAGGATGCGCCCTGTTATAACTTAATTGTGAAAACATTATAACAGAGCGCGGTAGCAGACCGAGGCCGATCCTACGCTCTCGGCTTCACCGGCCGAGACCGAAGCGCGACGTTGCGACGAGCGTAGGGTTACGACCATTCCCGCAGTTTCTTGATCTCATCGCTGTCCCTGGCCTTGCATCGGCTGACGGCAGGCCCCGCAGACGAGCGGAGTTTCCGGCTTTGCCCAGGCATTCGCGTTGCAAGCTGGACAGGTGTACTTCGTCTTGCTGGCCGCCTTCTTCTCCCGCGTCTCACGATCGGTCTCATTCCCCAACTCGACGAAGGGCACCATGTTCGTCCGCGCAGCGAGCAAGTCGGCGCAGGCGCGAGCGAAGCGCCCCCCCTCCTCGATGAAGTGGCTGACGCGCTGACCCGTCTCTTTGCCGCCCGGCTCGCCCGTGTCGGACGGGATCAGCCCCACGGCCCGCATCATCCGCGCCCACTCCGTGTTGTGGTACCTGCCCCGGGACGGCGTGCCGAAATGCGCCTGCTCCAGGTGGACCATCTCGTGCACGAGCGTTGAGAGAATCTTCTCTGTCGTACGCTCAGCGAAATGGCTCGGGTTGAGCGCGATCTCATCGGTAATCGCCGTGCCGTCGCGGGTGGTGAAGCGCCGGCCGGAGAAGTAGCCGTAGGCCTGCTTCCGGCGCTGCAGGGTGAGGAGACAGGGTAGTAACTGGCCCGAGAATAGCCGCGCGTTGAAGAACGCGTAGGCGTCGATCAGCGCGGAATAGGTCCGAGCGGTCGGGTCGGTTGGATCGTACGAAACAAAAACTGCCGGCTCGTTCTGGATCGTCGGCCGGTCGTTCGTACCGCGCACGCCGTCACCACCCAGCGACGGATCGCCATTTAACGTGGGATCGGGACGAGTATTTTCATCTTCAGGTTGTGACACGGCGCCGCCTCGTCGAAAGACGAGTCCGGTTCACGCCAGCCACGTAGGGCCCCGGGTCTCACAGCGCCTGAAGAAAGCATCCCTCAGCGACCGGTATGACCCGATCGACTGGCTCATCCGCATGACGTCCACGAACGGGACTGTCGGATGCCGGGGGCAAGGGACCGGTCGGACGGATCCGGGTCGAGGCTCGACCCGGAGAACCGTCCGCCGCGCCAGCACAGGCCGACCCGGAGGATGAACGCCGCAGAGCAGCGCGAACTTCTCGAGCTGCCGATCTCAGGACAGCGGCAGCCCACAGCCCCAGCGCGTTCGTCGCCTGGGCCTTTCTCTGCTGCCACAGACCGCCAGGAGGGTCCAAGCCGTCGGTGCCCGTCGAGGCCTCGTCGGCGAAGGTTATCCACCGGCAAGACGGCCGAGCGCTCTGTGCGCGGTGGTGTCGGGGTTTGGACCGGTGGCCACGCATCGGGATCGGGCCTTCCCGGCCCCGCGTCGCCCCACGCAGAGAGCTCACCCGCGGGCCCTCTGCGTGGGGCGACGCGGGTGTACCGGGCGCGGGATGACCTGGAGCCGATCGCCCGGATCGCGGGGTCCTGACTTGGCTCGAGATGCGCGACGAGACGGACGCTCGACCCGAGCCCGCCGCGCGGCTATGGCCCGGCAGACGCGCTGGCGCTGCCGCCCTCCGGGCGACCGTCATCGCCGTGCGTGAGCTACGCTTGTGAGCAGACCCAACACCGCGCAGATCCGCCTGCTCGCGTACTTGGCGCAGGCGCCGGGTGCGGGGTTCGTCGCGGCGAACCAGGTCGACCGGGCGCGGGCGGTTCGCGCGGGCGACGACCTGTTCCTGCCCTCGCTCGTGGCGCGGGGTTGGGCCGAGATGGACGCGCGACGCCCCGGCTACGCGCGCATCACCGATGCCGGACGCTCGGCCTTGGCCGGCATGGACTGAGGGCGACGAGGCTGGTGGAGCGGAATGGAGGATCACAGGCCCGCAGGTCCGCAGCGCTCGCCTCGCGCTCGGCTGGAAGCCGCGAGCGCTCGCGAGCAGAACGAAGATACCGCCGAGCGTCGTGGACCGGGCCGAGCGCTGCCCCGGTGAGCCGGCGATCACGCAGCTGAACGCCCTGATGTGGGCCCCGCGCACCGCCGGGGCGAGCGTCTCGGCCGCCGCGGTACCGATCGCAGCCAGAACACCCGGTGAGCCGCACCCCATAATCAGGCAGGGGCGGCCTTGTCGGCGGTCCCTGCCAGGAGCCCGCACCTGCCGTGTCGCGGGCTCACCCGCGGACATTACCGTGCAGGAGCGGTCGTGCTCGTGCCCATACCGACGCCTGGGTGGGAGGTTCCGGTACCGGGCACTGTCGCGGCGCCAGCTGTACCCGTGGTCGAACCGGTGGCTGAGCCAGTCGTCCGCTCGTTCATCTTCTCGCTGCTGCTCTTGACGGAGCCCGGGTTATTCATATTGCCCGTAGCGCTACCTCCGCCGGCCGGCTGCTGAGCGTAGGCTGTGCCGGTCAGAGCGACCGCGAGAGCGACCGCGATGCCGCAAGTCTTAAGGCGCATGGGCGTTTCCTCAACTATCCCGTGTTCGGGTTCGAATGCAAACGCCGGCTGCGCTGCCTTTGTTCAGTAGAAAGTAACGCCTGCGGCTGCGAATATGGGTGCTGCGCCCTTACTTCGGCGAACAGCTGGTGAGCCGCATCCACACGAAACCCGCTATCCAGCGCGCTGGGCGCTCCAACGGCCGGTGCAGGTGACCAGTCCGCCGGACGTGTGCCACGTGCCGCTGCCGCTGCCCCTGAGGTCCAGGCTGCCGGAGATCGGGACCCTGTTGGCCCCGCTGGTGATCGTGGCCTGCACGGATCCGGTCGACGACACGCCGCCGTCGATCTCGACCTCTCGGCCCGGGACCGAGGCGTCACTGTCCTTGATCCGGACTTGGTAGCGCGTGCGCGTCGCGCAGGGCCCTTGAGCCGTGATGGCGATGATGGTCCAGGATCCGTCGTACCGGTTCGGCACGCGCACCATCCTCGCCGCGGCACCGGCTGGATGGAGAGCGCCAGTCAAGAGGACGGCCGCGAAGATCGAGGTGGGGATACGCGCCACAGGCAGCTCCGGGAGATTTCGGCAGCCGAACTTGACCGGCCGCTCACAGAACGGCCCGTCCACCGACACGGTTTCCCGGACCCGAGCGCTCCCGGCCGTGAAGGGTGTTGCGTGCGTGATGGCTCTCGGCTGCGTCGTCCCGGTCCTCCCGGGGTTCGCACCAGTGGCCACGCGCAGGGCCAGATCTGCCCGGTCCGGTCCCCCTATCGCCGGACGGCGGCATTGGCGGTGGGTTCAGTCCGCCGCGAGACTTCGCGGGCGCGGCGGCTTGCGTGGAGCGGCCCAGGGCGCAGCGTGAGGAGTCGGAAAAGCGCCTGCCCCGTTCCAACTGAGCTTGCAGTCTGACGCATGCGTGCGGCACGACTTTGACTAAGCTCAACGGGGTCGAAGCGCATCGCGGTCGGAAGCCGCCCGAAAGGGGCTGGGCTCTCGCAGCGTCCGCAGGAGGCGCGATCCGACGGCTGTCGGAATGGCGAACGGGCCGCCCCACCTGAGTGAGGACAGCCCGTCGCCGAGATTCAACATTGGAGCACGGTGTTACCGCGTGCCTCAGGGAAACTGCGGACCGCAGCGCCGGTTCCCACCCACGCCGCCAGCGCTGTGCGGCATCGATAGATAGATTGCGGGCCTGTCGAGCGCACGCGTGCGGAGCGAGCCGGATGCGCGGCCACGCTCACCCGTCGCCACACGGCTGGGATCGTCAGCGGTAGCGGCGATAATGGCCATGCCGATGGTACCGACGCCGCCCCGGGCCGGAGCGGACTCCGGCGGTGCGGTCATTGGCCCGGGCGGCTTCCGTGCCCCGATCGAGGCCGCTGCCGGTGTCACCACCCCCGCCCGCGCGTGCCGTACCCGGAACCGCGGCGAGCACGCCGAGCGCGAGCGTGAGACTGGCGAGGGCACCGAAAAATTTCGTTTTCACAGACACCTCCTGAGGCTGAGTTCCGGGACGGGAAACTCCGGTCGCCCGCAAACGATCCGCGACACTGCCTGCATCCGCCTCCCGGCCCCGGGGCGTGGGTCGAACGCGCTTCGTCGCACCCCGATCGGTGTGGGGTTTTGGTCGATGCTCACACGTGAGGACCGGATCCTCCCGGTCCGGTCCTGATGATGGTGAGCGATGGCGGCCCGTGGCGGGAGCCGCGCAAGGGCTGAGAGCTGTGTGTGTGTCGGCCGAGGATCTCGGATCCGCCGTTCAGGCGGAGCTGGCCGGCCGGGCGTTGCCGCGCAGGCAGGCGACGGCCTCGCGGATCTCGACGGCGTGATCGACGAGCCTCCGCTTCAATCGATGGGCCTCGGCCACGGTGTCCGGCAAGCGTGTGAGCCGGTCCTCCAGGTCGCCCGTGCGCAGACCGCGCGCGAGCTCGTCCAGGCGCGCCAGCATCTCGGTAAAGGAAGACGGTTTGGGCTGCTCAGTCTCTGGGGTCATGGTGTGATCTCCGTACGGTTCAGTGGATGGTGCTCGGGTCGTGGGATGCGACGGCCGCGACCGTGAGGCTGCGCCCGTCCGCGAACGTCAGGGTGAGTGGCCCGACCGCGGCCTCCGGGCCGAAGATCGGTCCGCCGGCGGCGTCGCTGAGCCGGACGAGGCCCTCCGGCCAAGGGGCCGGCTGGTCCGGTGCGGCGCGCGCGGCCCGATCCGGGACAGCCAGCAGGGTCAGGGTCTGTTCCAAGCCGCACTCGATCGCACGCGCGGTCGACTCCGCCCGCCGCTCCGCCGCTTCGAGACAGGCCTCGGCCGCGTCCGCGACCGCCTCGCAGCCGGCGATGCCTAACCGGTGCACGGATCGCTCGAACTCATCCAACGCCGCCTGCAGCTCGGTCCAGGCGCCCTCGGCGCGTGCGGCCGAGCCGTCCAGCAGGGTGAGAACGAGATAGCGCGCTTCGGAGGGCGTCGGCAGGCTCGCCCAGGCGACGATGTCGGCGATGGTTGCAGCGTCGGTGCGGTGCCCGACCGCCACAACCACCGGCACGGTGAGCGTGGTGATCGCCGCCGCGACTTCGCGGGCGTCGAGCGCGCCGGCCGGGCTGCCACCGCCGCGCACGAGCAGGACCAGGCCGCGATCCTCGCGGCCCCGGTGCAGGGCGGCGGCCTCGTCCAGGCGTCGCACCAGGGCAGGTACCGAACCAGGCCCGTCGAACCGGCATTCCAGGTCATCGACCTGCAGGATACCGGCGGCCGCCAGGGCCTGTAGCGTCCCGGCGACGTCGCCCCAGCCCTGGCCGGGCGAGTGCAGCACGCTGACCCGCTCGAGATGGACCGGGCTCGGCAGCCGGTGCTGCGCCTCGAGCAGACCCGCCCGCCTCAGGCCATCAAGGATGCGGGCGCGCTCCAGTTCGGCCTCGGATACTTGCCACGCCGGCTCAATCGCACTGACGTTGAGCCGCAGCCGGGCGTCCGACAGCCAGGAGGCCGTGCAGGTCAGCGTGACGTCCCGATGCTCGAGCTCCGTCGGATCGAACGGCCGCCCGAGCGCGGCGGCGATCGCGTCGCGAGCGTCCCCACCGATGCGGGCGTTCAGGACCGGCGCGTTGCTGCCGAGGAAGCCATGCGTCGGGCGAAGCTCGAGATCGTGGCTGCCGTGTCGCCGGGGCAGGACCCGGGTGACGGTGGCGCAGACGCGAAACCGCCGCGGCAACCCGGTGCGCACGGCGCTGCCGGTGCGGGCCCAGAGCTCGTGCAGGTCGAGGACCGGCCCTTCCGGGTCCGGTGGCGGCGCGCGGCCGGACCGGGACCGCTCGGGTGGTGGCCCGCTCTCGAATGTGGCCGGCGGGGCGCGGCGGAATTCGTGGATACGCATAGGGGTTCGAGGTTCGGATCTTCGAGGGAGAGGGACCGGGACAGTGGGGAGACTGTCTCCGGTTTGGCCCGGCCGCGCTGCGCGACCGGGCCGTGCGGTGGGTCAGAACGGCGCGTCGGAGGGCCACGCCTCGTCGCCGGGAGCGATGCGGGGACGGGTGAGCACCTCCGCGATGCGGTCGAGACGGGCCCGGTCGGCCCGCGCGAGCTCACCCCGCAGCACCTCCTCGATCGCGGCCTGCACCGCGCCGGGGATGGGCGAGGAGCGCCAGGCGAGCGCATCGACGGGCGTCGGCACCGGCCCGGCCAGCGTGATCAGCGGGGCGCCGAGATCACAGGCGGCCTCGACCACGCGCGGGTCACTGAACGTCCGCCCGCCGGTCCGACGATCGCCGGTGACGACGAGAACTGCGTCCGCGCCGGTCCAGTGGACGAACTCGGCGGCGTCGCGCAGGGCCTCATGCACGGCATCGGCATCGTCGAGGTCGACCGGCCGCACGGCGAGGGAGACGATCCGGCATTCGTCCAGGTTCTGGAGCTGCAGCGCCAAGGCAGCCCAGCGCGGGCCATCGTTCTCGGGTACCAGGACGAAGAGCTGGCGCAGCCGCTCAGGAGCGCGCCTCTGCCGCCACCGCCCTTGCTCCTCCAGAGTTCGACGCAGCTCCGCGTCGGCCGCTGCCTGGGCCTGTGTCGGCCAGTCGCTGGCCGAGATCACGAGGCGCGGCCCGAGCCGGGCGTCGTATTCGAGGTCGAAGCGGATCGGGATCGGCTCGCCCGACCGGGTCCAGGTTGGGCCGAGGCCCAACAAACCGAGCGCGGAGGCGAGCCATTCGTCCCGGACGTAGACGTGGCCCAAGGCCGGACCGCCGGGCTCCGGGCCGGTGAGCAGGGCCCTGAGGCCGGGCTTGTACCGGTGTGGCAGGACCCGCAGCAGGGCCTCCAGCCCATCCTGCGAAGCTGGTGGACGCGCGGGATCCTGCGCGCCGGCAGGCACCGTTATGTTCATGGTGTGTTCCTTGTACGAGGGAGCGGAGCGAACCCGAGCGGTCACCATGGCGCGTCGGCGCCGGGGGGAGCATCCTGTCGTCCTTCCCGGGATTTTCGTCGGATATCCCGACACCCCTCCCCTCTCGTCCATGAAGGCCGGCGCGCAGGCGCGCGGCCCCACCTCCAGAATCTAAACTCCCCCGTCCTCGGTACTCACACCCACGGGGCGATCAGGCCGTCACCCGATGTTCGGACAGACTCCACCCTTCGAGCGCTCACCGAGCCCGTGCGTTCGTCAAATCGTCCGGCGTCAGACCCTCAGCGCATAGCTCGGCCCGTGCCACGACCCGCGCGGATTCCTGTTTGATCGGATCGGTCGAGGTCGCCCGCTGCCTTCCGGCAGCATTTTGAGGGTCCCGTTTTCCCCGATTCTGACAGGGTTAGAACTTCAGTAGGCGTGCCCTGCGGGGATTTGCACCCTCTACCCTGCTGCGGAGAGCGGTAGGTGTTCAGCACCGCCCCCTTCCGCGCCAGCCGCAGCCAGGCCATCCACTCGGGTGCGACGATCCGGACGATGTTCGTGTCATTGCGGAAGCCGGTCACGCGCCGCTCCTCGACGGTCACGAGCCCGAGCTTCACGGCCTCCCGGATGGCGTTGCGCACGGTGGTCTCGGCCACGCCGACGGTGGCCGCGAGCTGGCCAACCGCCAATCGGCAGTCCTTCCGGCGCACGGTCTCGGCCGCCACGAGGGCGAGGACCGCCTGCTCGGCCAGCGTGAACCGGGCAGCCAACCCCGGCGGGAGCCGCCCCGAGGCGGCCCAGCGGCGACGGCGCTCCAACGAGGCATCCGTGCGCGGGCGTGAGCCGACGGTCCTCTTGGTTGATCCTGCGCGATCCTGCGCGGGCGCGCTATCGCCTGGATTGGAGGCGGTCGGCGCGGGCAGTGAGAGCCGCCGGCTGGCGGGCGCGTCGGTCCGCGCCTCGATCAGCCCGGACAGCGCTTCGGCCTCGGTCTCCGTGACGTGCCCTTCCCCGTAAGCGCGCCAGAGCAGCGCGGTCACCTGCGGCAGGGTGATTCGGTCGGCCGCCTCGATGGCACGGCGGATCTCGTCTGCAAACACGTCTCTCGGCCCTCATCGGGCCGCAACAGGTCGTTCCGGGCTACCGCAAGGGCGTCCGGTCCGCAAGGCAAAGCCTCATCATCGCGAGAATTGGCATTCCCGCTTGACGCCTAGGGGCGTCTCGTGGCTTGTGAGGGGAAGCTACTCGGTCCTCACAGGCCCTTTGATTTCGACGGCCCTCCAGTTTGGCGACTGGGGGGCCGTTGGCTTTTCAGGGGTCGACTTGCGGCGGCGTGGTCTCCTGATGGTCCCGGCGACTCGCGCAAGGCTCGCGCCAGCCGGACATGGCATCTCGACCGGGTGGCACGGTTAAGTCAACGCCGAGGAGATCGTCAGCGCTCGATCTTGCTGCGGCCCACAGGTGCCGTTCCTACACCAGCATAATCCGATCTGAGCTTGTCATCCGCATCGCGCAGCAGAGCCAGCCCCCCTTCAAGCGTGAGGGCGAGATGCTGGTGTGAGCAAACCTTGACCGCATCTTCGAGGCCTTTGCAGAGGCGACTAGGTGGCGCTACACGGCTTTGGCGCCCTTGATTGCTGCGGGCAGGATGCTGGTTGCACCAGCAACCCAATGACATATGGACACCCTATTACCAAACCGGCAAACCGGCATGGTATAATATCTGTTTGATTTCCTACCGACATCCTGATCAACTAGTTGGCAGCCATACTCGGGAGAGGCGGAGATGAAAATTGTAGCGATGGCTGCGCGTAAGGGAGGTTGCGGGAAATCGACCCTCACCACACACTTGGCAGTGGCCGCGATCCAGGACAGCAAGCGCGTCGCGATTGTGGACCTTGACCCTCAGGCAACCGTCGCCGAGTGGGCGGACGAACGCGGCGATGATCCGCCGGATGTGATCTCCAGTCAGCCAGCGCGCTTAAGCAAACTTCTTGAGTCCCTGCGTGGGGCCTATGACCTCGTCCTAATCGACACTCCACCCACGACTGGAGAGGCCGACCGCGTGGCAATTGGGGCCGCCGATCTCGTCCTAGTCCCGACACGCATCCAGACGAGCGATATTGCAGCGGTCCTGCGCTCAATCGACAAGGCGTCGGCTCAGGAGAAGCCCACTTTCGTCGTCTTCAATGACGAAGCCCCAAGCCGCCGGAAAACGGTTGCCGAAGAAACCCGCTCCGTTCTCGCCCTGCGTGGGATCGAGGTCGCACCTCAGGTTATTCACTCCAGGATCATCTACGGCGAGAGCCAGGACGCGTCTAAGACCGCCCTTGAAGTAGACCCGAAAAGCGTTGCCGCGGACGAAATCCGAGCTCTTTACGGCTGGCTCGCCCAACAGCTAAACCAGCAAACTAACAAACCACACAACCGACAAGTCGCGGGTTGATCCATGGGGCGAGTGAAAGAGAGTGACATCGGGCGCAGTCTCAGCAAGCGGCTCGACGCTAAAGTTGAGACGCTGCCCGTTGAGGCCTCCGCGTCGGTTCAATCCCCGGCTCGAGCCGCTCCGGCCGAGCCCCAGGCGGTGCCCAGGAAACCCCGTGCCCGTGACGGCATGCACTACGTTGGGTGCCATGTACCCGAGGATCTATGGGAGCGGTTGAGAGTCGTCGCGTTCGAAACCCGCAAGGAGAAGCAGGTCCTGATGCGCGAAGGGTTGGAGGTCATCCTGAAAAAGTACGGCGGGTAGGATTGCTTAACGCCTTCTCTCCGCTGGCAAACAGACAAGCTGCCACAGCGGCAAACTGACAAACCAGCCAACTTCAAGACGGTCAGGGTCATGATGTCGAACCGCAGTACTACCAGCAGGTTACGCAGCCAAACCAACATACTAACAAGACACCATACCGACAATTTAGCAACGTTTAGGGGCAAAAGGTCCACCTTGCTCCCGCCTGTCACGGCATCCTGACCGCTCGAAAAGGACCGTTTTTGCGCGGGTGCTCCGGGAATGGATAAACCCTTGCAATGATTGAGGTCGAATCGCGCGAAAACGTGCGCGTAAAATTGGCGATACCTTTTGACATGGATTGACAATCCTTGCCATGCTGGGCGAGGAGGTGCCGCGATGGCGACAATGAATGTATCGCTCCCCGATCCTATGAAGGCGTGGGTCGAGTCCCAGGCCAGCACCGGCCGCTACGCTAATGCGAGCGACTACGTGCGCGACCTTATCCGGCGGGATCAGGAGCGCGCCGGCAAGCTGGCTGAACTGCAACGCCTGATCGATGAAGGTCTGGCGAGCGGCGTCAGCGAACGGACTCCGGAGGAGATGCGCCAGCTCGGCCGCGATAGGCTGGCCGCTCTGCAGGCGAAATGACTTACTGAACGACGGTCGGGGCCGACGAGGATATTGCCGCCGTCTACGTGGCGGGAGCATTGCGGTACGGCGTGGAGCAGGCGGAACGTTACCAGGACGGGCTGTTCACCGCTTTCACGCTGCTCGCCACCCATCCCCAAATGGCGCGGCTGCGAGAGGAGTTCACGCCTCCGGTCCGGCTCCATCCTTACCAGGCGCATATGATCGTCCATGTCGAGGACGGGCCGGGCATCCTGATCGTCCGCGTCCTGCACGGCCGGCAGGATTGGGAAAGCGCCCTCGCATGAAGCTCGGCTATGCTCGCGTCTCCACGGATGAACAGACCCTCGCCCTGCAGCACGACGCGCTGCGCGTGGATGGCTGCGAGGCGATTCACGAGGACAGGCCCTGTCGCAAACGCGAATGCGCCGAGGTTCACGGGTCGTTAGTCATAGCCGCCGAGCTTGCCGCCTCCGCTCTGGAGCCGGCCCATGATCCTGTCTGCCATCGCCGCCAAGCTCAAGCAGCGCGCCAAGGCGGACTTCCGGGGCCGACACTTCGAGGCGGCTCTGATCGTCCAGGCGGTCTCCTGGTGCCTGCGCTATCCCCTGAGCTACCGCGACATCGAGGAGCTGTTCCTGGAGCGCGGTCTGGAGGTGGACCACTCCACCCTGAACCGCTGGGTGCTCGCCTAGGCGCCCCTGATCGAGAAACGGCTACACCAGTTCCGCCAGCCGCACTGCGGTTCAATCCGGATCGATGAGACATACATCAAGGTGCGCGGTGAGTGGCGCTACCTCTATCGTGCCATCGACAAGCACGGCACATCGGTGGACTTCCTGCTGACCGCCCACCGCGACCTGGATGCCGCCAAGCGGTTCTTCCGCAAGATGCTTCAGGACCAGCCACTGCTCGCTCCAGATCGCATCGGCACGGATGGCGCCGGCACTTACCCGCCGGCCATCGCCGAGAGCTGCAAGGAGGGCCTGCTGCCCCGGGCTCCGATCCACTACGTCACCAAGCACCTGCAGCAAGGGATCGAGAGTGACCACTTCCGGGTGAAACGCCCCATGCCGCGGGTGGGCGGCTTCCGCTCGTTCCATACGGCGCGGCGCGCGATCTGCGGCTTCGAGGCGATGCTGTGGCTGCGCAGGGGCTTCGGCTTCTCAGGTGCCTGGACCGTGCGCGAGCAGAACCAGCTGCTGGCGCACTGCTTCGGACTTCCCGCGGCGAACAAAGCATGAAAGCGGGACGGTAAAAGCCCTTCTGCGGCTCACAATCGGGTTTGCGACACCCCCCTTCGGCGCTGACGTCCGGTTCACGATGTCGCCCAGCCGGTCCAGGCCATCGCGCATGCCGCGCATCGGCAGGCGCTCCTCCAGCTTGACGCGACGGATGTACGCCCGTGACCGCCTCCCTCAGTTGCACGAGGGGCTGCCTTGGAGCGCTGCCAGGACTGCCCCATTGGCCGTCCCGAGCCCCACGACAGCCGCCGCACCATCACCGCAATTGTCCAAGCCTAAGGCTGGCCGGCATTGTACATGCTGCCGGTCTCCTGCTTCCAAACACGTCGGTTACTCATTTCCGAAACAAAGTCGACCCGGGCCTGCTGTTGCCAGGAGATCTGGTCAAAGGTACCAAGCACATAGGTCATGTTATACGGACCTTGCGCCGGAGTGTTCTGATAGGTCGGCGCCACCATTTTAAAGTAGCCTTCGAGCGCCTTGGGCAACGTCCCGGTATCGTCCGTCAGCAGCAGCGGCGCGTGGAACCCGATATGGGACAGCGGCGCGCTCGCGACCGCAGCCTGCCAGTCATTCACGTTCACCAGCGTGAAGCCGTGACCCGGCCCGGTGATGTTCCAGCCAACCATGCCCGACGGGTCCCACATCTTGGCGAACGCGACGGAACTGCTGACCAGATCGTTTTTCGGCGGCTTGTTGAAGGCGATCGGGTCGTCGTTGTCGATGCGGCTTACAGAGCCGTACTGCGACAGCTGTTTCACCACCGCGGCAGAAACCTGCTCGGGGCCGCCGAACACGTAGATATGCGCCATCCCGTTGCGGCGCTTCAACGCATCGACCGTCGCCTCCGGCACCTTGTCATGATCGACCCAGAACAGCCCGGTGGCCATGTGCGACGCCCAGTGCGACGCCGGCAGCATGTATTGCCAGGCCTCGGTCGAGCCGACCATAACGTTCATCATGCCGTTGCCGCCGGAGCTCGCGGTGCCACCCATGGTGGGCACCCCGGTGTCGGGGTTGGCGACCCGGCCATAGTACCGGTCGATCTTGTCGGCGAGCTGGTAGACGTCAGGCGCGGTGATCTCCTCATGCTTGAGCTTCAGTGCATCCAGTTCCCGCAACACGCCCGAATTGGCCGCTTCGCCTATGACCATCACGTCCAGGTTGTTGTTGCGTGAGATGCCGGTCGGGCCAAGCCGCTTGATTTCGTCGAGCGTGACCTGCGGGATGCCGGACTTGGTCACGAACAGGATCGGGGCGTCGTTCGGGAAATGCACCAGCGGCACGGCGCTGATGGCGGTCAATGGATCGTCGGCGGTCACGAGCACAAGGCCCCAGGGCCGATCGGGCACGTTGTCGTTCTCGCCGGGCGCATTCTGCGGGCGTGCGGCGGTCCAGAGGTGCTGCGTGACGGCTACCGCTTGCGCGTAAGGATCAGCACCCCATAAGCGGGTGGTCGTCTTGGTATTAAGCGTTCGCATGGTCGGCTGACCCGGCGGCGACGGCGCCACAAGCGGGTCTGCCTGTGCGGGTTGCGCATCTGCGGCCCAGGCTGTCCCAAGGGGCGCGAGGATCAGGCCGGTGGCGAGGACGGCGCCGTGACGCCGCTCTTTGCTCAATCTTATCGCCATCTCGTGACTCCGTAAAGGGCGGCTCGCGAGAGCCAATTTTCGAGGGTCGTGTGGGCGGATGTCTCGCAGCCCTAGATACGGCCCTCGCTAGCCATGGTCTCACGAACGGACGGACCGGTTCGAGGTGCCGATGGCCTAGTGCCGGTGTCACGGACACCCGGCATGCACCGTCGGTTCACGTTCCCAGTACCGCAGCTTGCCAAAGCGCAGAACGAACACCTTGATGTCGTTGGGACTTTTCAACCCGATGCAACCGTCATCCAGCTGGGTCACACCCGCTTTCTCGAAGAGCGGCTGTGCGGTCTCTACCCAAGCGATGAACTTGGCGTGCGCGAAGGCATCGCTGACGAAGTCGCGCGCTGTGGCCTCCTGCGCCAGCAGCGTCCCACCCGCACCGGAGGGTAGAAGTGCCACGGCATCGTACAGAACCGAAGGACCGCCGTTGATCTTCTGCTGCGTTGCAACGGTACTGCCGTCGCTCGCCGTTACACCGCCGACGGTCGGTGCGACGAGTTCCAGCATTGCGCCCTCCGCCGCGAGAGCCTTCTGCAAGGTCTTCAGCAGTTCGGCATCGACCCCGTCCGTCACCAGAGCTCCCACCTTGCGCCCCTGGAGACTCGTCGGTCCATTCTGAATGATGCTCAGGGCCGGCGAGGCGGGAAGGTCTTTTCGAACCGGACGCGCCGGTTCCGCCGCAGATGGCAGAGTTTTCAGCCCAAGACCACCTGCAACCTTCCTGGCCAGTTCCTCGTCGACATTCAGTAGATGCGAGATCATCCTCGCACGGATGGCGGGTGTCTCGACCTTGCTTAGTTCGAACACGAATGCATCCTTGATGTGGGTCTGCTCGGGGAGCGTCTGACTCACGTAGAACTGCCGCGCCTGGCTGTAATGGTCGGCAAACAGCTCGGCTCGGATGCGCAGTTTGTGGCCACTCTCCTCGACCGGAGCGCTGCGGAAGCCGCGATCCGGGACCTCCCGGGGCCCGCCCGCCGTCCCGCCCCAGGAATTGGGCTCGTAATTTGCCCGGCCCTTCGGGTTGTGCAGGGCCATGTGACCGTCCTGCTGGAACGTGTGGAATGGGCACTTGGGCGCATTGATCGGGATGTGCGTGAAGTTCGGGCCACCCAGCCGCTTCACCTGCGTGTCAAGATAAGAAAAATTACGCCCCTGCAGGAGCGGGTCGTTGGTGAAATCGATGCCGGGCACGATGTTCTGCGTGCAGAACGCCACCTGCTCGGTCTCGGCGAAGAAGTTGTCGACGTTTCGATCGAGGACGAGCCGTCCGACGCGCCGGATCGGCACGAGCTCTTCCGGAATGAGCTTCGTGGCATCGAGGACATCGAAGGCGAACGACTTGGCGAAATCCTCGTCGAAGAGCTGAAGGCCGAGCTCCCATTCGGGAAAATCACCGGCCTCAATCGCATTCCACAGATCACGGCGGTGGTAGTCGGGATCTGCTCCATTTACTTTTACGGCCTCGTTCCAGACCACCGACTGCAGACCGAGCTTCGGTTTCCAGTGGAACTTGACGAAGGTGGATTTTCCCGTCCCGTTCACCAGCCGGAAGGTATGGACCCCGAATCCTTCCATGAAGCGGAAGGAGCGCGGGATCGTCCGGTCGGACATGATCCAGAGAGCCATATGCATGGCCTCCGGGCTCAAGGAGATGAAATCCCAAAAGTTATCATGCGCTGTCTGTGCCTGTGGAAAGCCGCGGTCCGGCTCCTGCTTGGCGGCATGCACCATGTCGGGGAACTTGATCGCGTCCTGGATGAAGAAGACCGGGATGTTGTTGCCGACGAGATCCCAATTGCCTTCCTTGGTGTAAAACTTGACGGCAAAGCCGCGCACGTCACGCGCGAGGTCGGAGGACCCCTTGTTGCCGGCGACCGTGGAGAAGCGCACGAAGACAGGTGTGCGCTCGCCGACACGCTGGAAGAGATCGGCACGCGTGATCTCAGACAGCGCCTCGGTGGTCTCGAAGTAGCCGTGTGCGCCAAAGCCCCGAGCGTGCACGACGCGCTCCGGAATGCGCTCGTGGTCGAAATGGAAGAGCTTCTCGCGAAAGTGAAAATCCTCCAGCAGGGTTGGGCCGCGGGCGCCGACCTTCAGGGAGTTCTGATCGTCGGCGACGGGGACGCCCTGCTGCGTGGTCAGGAACGGAACGTCACCACCGGCGACTTGATGGGTCTCACCACCTGGGCCGCGCAGGATTTTCGCGTCACCGATGTGAGCGGGTACGAGCTTGTGGGCGTTTGGATCGGCAGCCATTCGGATCTCCGGTTTCGGGCAGAGCAATGCAGGGGCGTCGGCAAAGGGGGGCGGCGTTTCCTGATCGCGCCAGCGGTCCTACGGCTGGCGCTGCGGCGTTCGCCCGGCCTGTGACGCTGCGCTCGTCGCAATACCTACGGGCTGAGATTGCGCACCGGCCGCGGAAAGGACGGGCGTGGGACGGCGAGCCCAGCTCCCCGGCAGCATGCGACCGAGCACGGCGTCTCTCCAGACGTAGCGATGAACCAGCGCAGCTGCGGCGTGCAGGCCGGCGAGCGCCAAGATCATCCAGCCGATGGTGCCGTGCAGTTCCTGCACCTGGTGGGACAGGGCGCGGTTTCCAGGGTCGTAAGCGGGGATGCTGAACAGGTTGAAGAGGCTGTCGCCGCGCACCCACACGAGAAACATGCCTACGAGCACCATCATCACGAGCAGCGCATAGAGCCCCCAGTGCGTGCCCTTTGCGAGCAGGTTCAGGGCGCCGGTATCCGCCAGCGGCAAGCGACGCCCGCGTGTGGCGCGCCAAGCGAGCCTCATCAGGAGCAGCACGGCCAGGAGCAATCCTCCGGTGATGTGCACCGAGCGCGCGTCGACGCGGGGAGAACCAGCCGGGAACAGGTCGATGACCTGAGCCCCGATCCACTGAGCCACGACCAACACAGCCGTCGCCCAGTGGAACGCGATGGTGACGGCATCGTAGCGGTCCGCACGAGGGTTCACAGGTTGCATGGCGAAACCTCACGCGTTGCCGATGAGGATGCCGGTGGCGAGCACCAAGGTTCCTCCCAGCATGACCTTGGCCGCGGCCGCGAAGGGCGGCGTCTCCATGAATCGCCACTGCACCCAGGCAATCGCCAACAGCTCGATGACCACGACGACGCCTGCGGCGATGGTGGCCGTCACGAAATCGTTGATGAGGTAGGGCAGCGTGTGACCGATGCCGCCAGCGATCGTCATCAGGCCGCACACCAAGCCCCGTAGCAGCGGAGTGCCCCGACCGGACAGCTTGCCGTCGTCGGCCAGCGCCTCGGCAAACCCCATGCTGATGCCGGCACCCAGCGAAGCCGCTAAGCCGACCAAGAAGGCGTTCCAGGGATCACGCGTGGCGAAGGCCGCTGCAAAGACCGGCGCGAGCGTCGAGACCGAGCCATCCATTAGACCGACAAGGCCGGGCTGGATCACCTGCAGAACGAAGCGGCGTTGCGCCCCCTCGTTCTCGCTCGTGCGAACTTCGCCGGGGAGACGCTTTTCCTGGATCTCCTCGGCCGCTCGCTCGTGCTGCAGCTCATCGGCGGCCAAGTCACCGAGCAGTTTGCGTATGCCGGCATCCGAGGCGCGGGCTGCCGCCTGCTGATAGAAGCGCGCGGCGTCGTGCTCCATTTGCTGCACGTGGCGACGCACGGCCTCGATACCTTGAGCGCGAACCTGCCAGACAGGCTTGCGCTGCACCCAGCCCCGCACGTCCTGGCGTCGCACGAGCGGGATGTGCGCGTCGAAGCGGGACTGGAACAGGTCAATCAGTTTGCGGCGATGCTCGTTCTCCTTATCGGCCATGTCGCTGAACATCTGGGCACTGTCGGGGTAATCGCTTCGCAGTTCATGGGCGAAGTCGGCGTAGATGCGGCCGTCCTCCTCCTCGCTGGCGATCGCCAGGGCGAGCAACTCGCGCTCGGTCAGGTCGATGAAGGCACGCATGGATGGGGCCGTCCTAGCTTAGGCGTTCGGTGACGAACGGCAGCCCGGTCCTGGCTTGCAGGACCGGGCTGCCTGTTTGTCAGCGCTGGTTCGGGCTGCCCGCCGGGGCATGGGACGGAAGTTCGACGGGCTTGTTGTTGTTGAGATCCCAGCCGGTATTCGGGTCCGTGCCCGTGCGCTGGAGCTGGGCCCGCATCTGCCACTGGTACTTGGCGACCCCGTGCTCAACCTCCTGCAACAGGTTCGAGGTGGTGGGATCGACCTTCTCGGTGGCCTTGATGGCGGTATTCACCTCCTCGCCGACCCGCTTGTAGGCGTTGGTAAACCACACCAGGATCTGGGCATCGTCGAGGAAGCCGCCGGGGATCTCCGGCACACCGGAGGTCTTCACGATGGTGTTGGGCCGCCCGTCCGCCGAGGCGCCGACAGCCAGGAGCCGCTCCGCGATAGTGTCGGCGTATTTCGACAGGCCCTCGTAGTGCTCCTGCAGCAGGAGGTGCAGGGGGTAGTATAGGGTACCGGAGGCGTTCCAGTGCGCCTGCTTGGTCTGAAGCTGGAGCTGCTGCAGCTCGGTCAGGGTCTGCTGCAGGGCAGCCACGTCCTTCTTGTGTCCCTCTTCGCCGGCCCCGAGATCGATCCAGGGCTGCTGGCTGATCTCGTTCGTCGGGAAGGGCCCGATCGGTTGCTGGCTGGTCACCTGCGTCTGCGACGATTGACGGATGTCGCTGATCTGACCGCCTGCCCCCTGCTGTCGCTCGGTTGGCGACTTCTGGCCGCCCGGTTCGGTCTGGCTCGCCTGTGCAAGCTCGATACGCGAGAACACCGTCATGGCGTTCTGCGCCGAAGAGGGAGCCGAGCGTACCCCGGTGCGAGGACCGCCAGCACCCGTGCTCACGCCGGAGTCCGATGTCGCTCCGGACAGTGCAAGGGCCGGCGTGCAAAGGGCGGATCCGGCAAGCAGAACGACCGGGAGCAGGCGGAAAAATTGCATGAAAGGACTCGCGGCTGATGGCGGAGGTTTGTGCTCTGCTCACGCACCAGGGCAGCAGCAACACAGACCGAAAATCGGCACTAGATCAGAGTCGTTCCAAACTAAACCAGAGTTTATCAGAGCTTGACCTAGGCGGATATAACCGCGGCAGTATGCAGAGCACCCCGATCGATCGTTGTCGGGCAGAGAATTTCGAATCGGCAGCCACCTCCGGGTGCATCGGTGATGACGGCCTGGAACCCGTGCAACTCGACGATAGCGGCTATGAGCCCAAGGCCGAGGCCGTTGCCGACGGTGTGACGTGCGGGCTCGGCGCGATAGAACCGCCGAAAGACCTGATCACGTTCCGCCGGAGGAATGCCGGGCCCCGTATCCTCGACGGCCAGGATGCAGATTGCGCCTCGCCGCGACACCTCAAGGCGTACCAAACCGCACGCCGGTGTGAACTTGACAGCGTTGTCAATGAGGTTGGTCACGGCTTCGAACAGGAGGTCGCGGTCGCCGGTGAGGAACGGAAGCGGATGAGTGACCTCAACGCAGATCCGGATGCTCTTGTCCTCCGCGATCGGCTCATAAAGCTCGGCGGCCTCCGCCAGCACTTGCGCCACGTCGACCCGCGAAAATGCGGCACAGCGATGTTTGTGCTGGATCTCACCGATGCGCAGGATGGCGGTGATGATCGACAGGGTCTGGTCGAGCCAGACGAGGCTCTGGTCGATCACCTCCTCAAGCTCCGCCAGGGAGTGCGCGCCCGTTCGGCTGCGTTCCAGTCGCGCGCGTAGACGCGTCAGGGGCGTTCGGAGATCGTGCGCGATCGCATCGCCGACGCTGCGCACCTCTTCCATCAGCCGCGCGATCTCGGCGAGCATCCCGTTGACGTCCTGCGCGAGCCGATCAAACTCGTCATCGGCGCCGCGCACGGGCAGGCGCTGGTTCAAGTCGCCGCGTCTCACCTGCGCGATGGCTTCCTGGGTGGCCTTGACCCTCCGGCGAGCGCGGGCAGCCAGCAGAAACCCACCCAATCCGGAGAGGACGAGCACAGGCCCGAGCGCGAGGATTAGGGCACGCAGCACTGTCGCGTTGGCCCGATCGATCTCGTCAGTGTCGTGGGCAACGACGAGGGTTCGCCCATCGGCGAGGCGAGAGGCCGCCATCCAGAGTTCTTCGCGTAATCTGCGCCCGGCAATCATCACAGGTGTGCCGATCCGGTGAACCTCGCCGTCCGGCGAAAGGCCAAGCGGCAGCGCATCGAGGTTGCCGATCAGCTTGGCGCCATCCGGACCGAACAGGCCAGCAAAGCGCACGTTGTGAAGGTCCTCGCCGAGCCAAATCTCCAGGCGGCTCACCGCAGCCCCCGGCTCGGCCGCGACGTAGCGCAACTCATGGCGCAACCTGTGAGCGAGTTCAGCTTGCACGAACGTGCCTGTCTGCCAATAGACGAAGGCCAACAGCAGCAGCGAGAGCGAGATCGACCACAGGGCGATACCGAGAGCCCAGCGGAAGGCTGTGGTGCGAAGTGCCTCAATCATCGGATATCAGGGTGAAACCGAGACCGCGCACGCTGTGAATGAGCGATCGTTCCCCCGCCGCTTCAAGCTTGCGGCGCAGCCGGCCGACATGCACATCAATCAAATTGGACTTTGGCACAAAGCTGTAGTTCCAGACCTCCTCGAACAGCATTGCCCGGGTCACCACCTGTCCGGGTCGTCGCATCAGGTAAATGAGGAGCTTGAGCTCACGCGGTAGCAGGTCCAACGTGCGCTGCCCCCGGTGCCCTATCCCGGTGATCAGATCGATCTCAAGGGTCCCGACACGTAGGATCGTGGCATCGGCATCGACTGGACGACGCAGGAGCGCCTCGATGCGGGCTGCAAGCTCCCCCAGTGCGAACGGCTTAGTGAGGTAATCGTCTCCCCCCATGCGGAGACCCCGGATGCGCTCATCGACGTCGGTCAGCGCACTCAGAAGCAGGGCCGGGGTCTGATCTCCCGCACCACGCAAAGCTTGAAGAACTGTCAGCCCGTCGCACCCCGGCAGCATTCGGTCGATGATGAGGGCGTCCCATGCGCCGCCCACGGCCGCCGTGCGTCCGGTAGGACCTGACGCCTCCCAGTGCACGACGTGCCCCCGGTTGCGCAAATCGCCGAGAACTTCTTCGGCCGTTTCTGCATCGTCCTCGATCAACAGCAGCCTAGCCACCCGCTTACCTCGTCGTCTCGTTTTTGCAGGTAACCCCACAGACGTCACTTCGCGGAGCCATCCTGGCCTAGATCTGAGAGCGGGTCGCGCCAATAGCATGAGTGTGACCGCGAATTTAATGGCATGTTACCGAGGTAATTTTATTAAGTTGCCCCGGCAAAGTCGTGGGTTTTCCGATGTCGGCCATTCAGGCGGCTACAGGGATCGCTGGCGCGGCCCTAAAGGATGGGACCGCCGATCGGTGGTTGTCAGCGCCAGAGGTTCAACTGCTCCAGGCGCTGATCCTCCCGTTCCTGCTGCTTGGTCGTCGCGGCCGACCGTCGATACGAAATACCTCGTGGCCCAGAATTGCTGCCCGACGCAATTGCGCCTGCGCTCGCCATACACCCCTGCGAGACGGATGGCGCTCTTTGATGTATCCGATCACCGGAGAGACGGCGAATTTGGGAGGGATAGCGATCATCCTGTGCACGTGATCGGCTGGGAAATGCCCCTCCTCGACCCGGCTTTCCTTCTGCTGTGCCAGGGCGGGGAACACCTCGCCGAGGTGCAGGCGTAGCGTCCCGTTGAGCGCTTTCCTGCGGCCCTTCGGGATGAAGACCACGTTGTATTTGCGCATCTACTCGGATGGCTTACGCTCTCGAATTCGTCCCTCGAAGAGCATTTCCCCATGATGCGCTAAACACGTGGCGAGATGTTTTTCGATGCACACTGCCGAAGATGTCAAAAGCCTACTGTTGTTCCGGCAAAGCCGGGGAACTTCTGGTGGGATTAGAAGTGGTCTGATTTAGGTCCTGAGAGGATATTTGCTGCACACGCCCGAGACCGTCGCTCATACCCCGAGCCCTTCCGCCGAGCCGAATGAGGCAGAAGCCGGTGCGTCGCCTCAGGATGAGACCACCTCCGCTCGCCCAACCACCGGCAAGTCGATGAACTGGCGTTCGATGCTGCTCGTCGCCTGCCTCGCAACGGGCGTCGCGGGCTGGTGGTACGCCGATGTGGTCCGGGCCTCCGTCGGCCCCCTCCTCACCTCGCTCGGCCTCGGCTCGCTGGTGCAGCAGGAGGCGCCAGCGACAGAGAGAAAGCAGGCGAACGGCGACAAGGCGGCTGAGACGAACGCGATCACACTCGATGCCGAGGATCAGCGTAAGCTCGGGGTTGTGCTCGGACAAGCCGAGCGTCGGCGGATCGTTAAACCGGTTCGGGTGCCCGGCAACGTCGCCTTCGACGAGCGTCATGTCACCCGCTTACGGGCGCGCACGCAGGGGCGCGTTCTGAGCCTTGCGGTCGAGCCAGGTGACCAGGTCAAAGCCGGGATGACCCTCGCCACCATCGATGCCAGCGGTGTCCTCGATGCCCGCAACGGCCTCGCGGCCGCGCGTGCGGCGCTCGGCGAGGCAAAGGCGGGTGAGAATGTTGCCGAGATCGCCTTGAAGCGCGGCACCGACCTGCTGAAATTCGGCGGCATCGCCCAGGCCGAAGTCGACAAGCGCCAAGTCGACCTCGCCAAAGCGCGCGCTGCCGTCCAATCCGCCCAGGCCCAGGTCGAGCTGTACACGGCTCAGTACGAACGTCTCGCACCAGCCATAGGGCAAGCGCCGGGCACGAGCGCCATCGTCTCACCGATCGCCGGGATCGTCACCAGCGTCAACGTCACGCTAGGGGAGGTCATCGACACGACCCGCGATGCCTTCATCGTCGCCGACGCATCGCAGATGCTCGTCTTCGCCAATCTGTTCGGCCACGACGTCGATACCGTTGAGGCCGGCGACCCAGTGCTGATCGAGGCGCCGATCGCCGGGCATCCGCGCTTTGACGGGCGGGTGCAGTCCGTCAACGCCGCGCTCGACCCGGCTACCAATACGGCTCCCGCTCGTATCGAACTCGCCAACCCGAGCGGTCTGCTCAAGGCCAACATGTTCGTGTCGGTCGAGATCCAGGCCGACCTCGGGCACGATGGTGTGACGATCCCGGCGACGGCCGTGCAGCAATCCGAAGAGGGGCCGATCGCGTTCGTGCGCGTGACCGATGATCGCTTCGAGCGGCGGAAACTCCGTCTTGGCTTGCAACGGACCGACTGGGTTGAGGTCGCGCACGGCGTCGCTGAGGGTGAGAGCGTGGTGACCGATGGAAGCTTCGCCTTGAAGGCGATGCTGATGCGCAGCCTGCTCGACTAGCGAATTGACGAGGCCTCCATGACCGCTTGGTTCGCTCTGTTGATCCGCCGCCGCTGGCTCGTGCTCGTGATCGCGCTTGCAGGGGCGGCGGGCGGGGTCGTCAACCTGATGGGCCTGTCGATCGATGCGGTTCCCGATATCTCGCCCAAGCAGGTGATGATCCTGACGCAATCACCCGGCCTTGGACCGCTGGAGGTCGAGCGCCTGGTCAGCTTCCCGGTCGAGAACGCCATGGCGGGAGCCCCTGGCTTGGCGAGCGTACGGTCGATCTCCCGCTTCGGCGTCTCGGCAGTCTATCTCACCTTCGACGACGGCGTGCCGATCGAGGAGGCGCGCGCGCAGGTGTTCCAGCGCCTGCCCCAGGCCAAGGCTACGATGCCCGTCGGCGTCGGCGAACCGCAGATGGGGCCGATGGCGACCGGGCTCGGCGAGATATACCAGTTCGAGTTGCGCGGGCCCGGCTACTCGCCGATGACGCTCAAGCGCCTTCTCCAATGGACTATTGCGCCTAAGCTCAAGCTCACGCCCGGCGTCGCCGATGTGAACATCTATGGGGGACAGTTGCCGACCTACGAGGTCCGCATCGATGCCGAAGCCCTGCGCCGCTATGGCCTCAGCATGGCTCAGGTCTACACGGCGCTGGCCGACAACAATGCGGCGCGCGGCGGCGCCTACATCAACCACAACGATCAGCAGGAGGTGATCCGCGGTCTCGGCCTCGCCAAGGGGCCCGACGACATCGCCAACATCGTGGTGACGACGGCCGCCGGCGGCGTTCCAATCACGGTCGGTACCCTCGGGAAGGTGGTCGAAGCCGCCAAGGTCCGGCTCGGCGCCGTCACCCACGATGCAGCCGGAGAAACCATCGTCGGCATCGCCATGATGCAGTATGGCGAGAATGCCGGCCACGTCGTCGCCGCGGTCAAGAAGACCTTGACCGACCTCCAGGGGCAACTCCCGCCCGGCGTCACGATCAAGCCGTACTACGACCGTTCGAACCTCGTGGACCGTACCATCGAAACCGTGGGCCACAACCTGGTCGAAGGGGCCGTTCTCGTCGTCGTCGTTCTGCTCCTGCTCCTCGGCAACCTGCGGGCTGGCCTCCTCGTCGCGGCCGCGATCCCCCTCTCGATGCTGATGGCGTTCGCCGGCATGCGGCTCTTCGGCCTGTCAGGCAATTTGATGAGCCTCGGCGCGATCGACTTCGGCTTGATCGTCGATGGAGCGGTCGTCATGATCGAGAACGTGCTGCGCGCGCGCGCCGAGCAGCCGGAGTGGCCAGCTCATGAGGTGATCCGCGACGCAACCGCGGAGGTGGCTCGGCCGATCCTGTTCGCTGTGGCGATCATCATCCTGGTCTACGTGCCGATCCTGGCGCTTGAGGGCGTGGCGGGCAAGATGTTCCGGCCCATGGCGCTCACCGTGATTTTAGCGCTGGCGAGTTCGCTCGTACTGACCATGACGCTGATGCCGGCCCTGGCCGCAGCCTTTCTATCAGGCCGCGGCATCGCCGAGCACGAGACGCGCATCGTCGCCTTCATTCGACGGATCTATACACCGATCCTCAAGCGGGCCGAGCGCCATGCTGGGGTGACGCTCCTCGTCACGCTCACCCTGTTCGGCGGCAGCTGCTTCCTGGCCACTCGGCTCGGCGGCGAGTTCCTGCCGAAGCTCGCCGAGGGCTCGATCGTGGTTACCTCGGAGAAGCTGCCGGGCATCAATCTCGACGCCTCGCTCAAGGTCGTCCACCGCATCGAGCAGGTACTGAAGAGCTTCCCCGAGGTGACGCGCGTGGTGTCGCTGACCGGCAGCGCCGAAATCCCGACCGATCCGATGGGCGTCGAATCGACCGACAGTTTCGTCACGCTGGCCGACCCATCGACCTGGAAGACCGCGAAGACACAGGATGGTCTCGTCTCGGCTTTCGAAGAACGACTGAAGGCCGAGGTGAAGGGTGTCGCCTACAGCTTCTCTCAACCGATCCAGATGCGCATGGAGGATCTGTTGGAAGGCGTGCGCGGCGATGTGGCGATCAGTCTCTACGGCGACGACCTCAAGATCCTGAAGGAGAAGGCTGACGCCATCGTGCGCGTGGTCTCCGGCATCGATGGAGCTGCCGACGTCAAGGCCGAGGCGCAGGCCGGACTGCCGGCACTCTCCGTTCAGATAGACCGGGTCAAGGCCGCCCGCTACGGCGTCAACGTGAGTGATATCCTCGACGTGGTCGAGAGCATCGGCGGCCGCACCGCTGGTATGGTCTACGGCGACGACAATTCGATCACCGACATCGTGGTGCGCCTCGCACCGTCGGATCGCAGCGACATCGAGCGTATCCGCGACCTGCCGGTCGGACGCAATGGCAAGGCATTGGTGCCGCTGTCACTGGTCGCCTCCGTCGACGTCGACACGGGGCCCGCGCAGATCAGCCGCGAGAAACTGCAGCGGCGCATCTCTGTACAGGCGAACGTGCGCGGACGGGACGTGCAGAGTTTTGTCGACGCGGCACAGGCTGCTGTGAAAGACCAAGTTAAGCTGCCGCCGCGCTACTCCCTGCTATGGAGTGGGCAGTACCAGAACCTGCAGGAAGCCACATCCCGCCTCTCGGTCGTGGTTCCCGCCGCGATGGCCGCGATCCTGGTCCTGCTCGTCGTGATGTTCGCCGATGTCCGCCTGGCGGGGCTGATCTTCCTCAACGTTCCGATCGCGGCCACCGGCGGCATCGTGATGCTCTACCTGCGCGGTCTGCCGTTCTCGATCTCGGCGGCGATCGGCTTCATCGCGACCTTCGGCATCGCCATCCTCAACGGCGTCGTGCTGACGAGCTATATCCACGAGGCTCACGCGAAGGGAGTTGATCCGCGCGAGGCAGCGACTCTCGGCGCGGAGATGCGGCTGCGCCCGGTGTTGATGACCGCGCTCGTCGCCACCCTCGGTTTCCTACCGATGGCACTATCCACCGGAGCCGGCGCCGAGGTCCAGCGACCGCTCGCCACCGTGGTGATCGGCGGTCTGATCTCGGCCACGCTGCTGACGCTTGTGGTGCTTCCGACGATCTATCCTTATGTCGCGGCGTTCAAAATGCCGACCCTTGGCCGGAAGCGGCAGGATCCGCTGCCGACACATCAGGCGAAGAGCGTCAAACGATAACGATCAGGTTGCTCGGACGCTCGTTAGATCCGCCCCGTTGAAGTAGGCCGCGCAGCACCGGAGCTATGCGGGAGATTGGGTGACGACGGTGAATTGAAGGCGGCGTATCGAGGCGGGTGTCGAGCCTGCCAGAACCTCTCATTGAGAGCGATACGCCTATGCAGACACCTACCAATATCGTCCGGCTTCGTCAGCCCGAGGCCATCGACGATCCCCTGACGGAAGTGCTGCGCGCCGGTGCCCGCCGCCTGCTCGCCCAGGCCGTGGAGCTGGAAGCCGACGCCTTCCTGAGCGCGATGCAGGATCTGCGGCTGCCGGACGGACGCGCGCGCCTCGTGCGGCACGGCCACGGGCCGGAGCGGGCGATCCAGACCGGCATCGGCCCGGTACCCGTGGCACGGGTCCGGGATCGCGGCGCGAGCAGGCCTGAGGACCGGATCCGGTTCACCTCGACGCTCCTGCCGAAGTGGGCGCGGCGCACGCGCAGCCTGGATGCGCTGCTGCCGGTGCTGTACCTGCGCGGCGTGTCCACCGGCGACTTCCAGGAGGCGCTGGCCGCCCTTCTGGGGCGTGACGCCCCGAACCTGTCGCCGGCCGTCATCGCCCGGCCGACGGCGAGCTGGGCGGACGAGTATGCCCGCTGGCAGTCTCGCGACCTCTCGGTCCGCCGCTACGTCTACATCTGGGCCGACGGGGTCTACCTGCAGGCCCGGATGGCAGAGCAGGCCGAGTGCATGCTCGTGCTGATCGGCGCGACGCCCGAGGGCCGGAAGGAACTCGTCGGCTTCCAGGTCGGCGTCCGCGAGAGCGCCCAGAGCTGGCGGGAGTTGCTCGTCGACGTGAAGCGGCGCGGGCTGTCGATCGCGCCCGAGATCGCGGTCGGCGACGGCGCGCTCGGCTTCTGGCGGGCCTTGGATGAGGTCTTCCCCGGCACGGCTCACCAACGCTGCTGGGTTCACAAGACCGCCAACGTCCTCGACAAGGTGCCGAAATCCGTCCAGCCGGCGATGAAGGCGGATCTGCGGGAGATCCACGGTGCGCCGACCCGTGCGGCCGCTGAGGTGGCACTGGCCGTCTTCGTCGAGAAGTACGGGGCGAAGTACGCGCGCGCTGCCGACTGCCTGACCAAGGATCGCGAGGCGCTGCTGGGGTTCTACGACTTCCCGGCCGAGCACTGGGACCACCTGCGCAGCTCGAACCCGATCGAGAGCGTGTTCGCCACGGTGCGGCATCGGACCGTGCGGACCAAGGGCGCACTCTCGGCCACGACCGCCAAGCTGATGGTGTTCAAGCTCGTGATGGCGGCCTCGAAAACCTGGCGGCGGCTGAAGGGCGGAAACCAGTTGCCGAAGGTCGTGGCTGGCGTCATCTTCCGCGACGGGACCGAGGTCACCGCGAGCCCAGATCACCGCGCCGCCTGACCGCCTCCGTCACCTAAAGTCCCGCATAGCTCATCAGCGCCTCGTCGCCAGCATAGGCCACAACCGTCCGGCCGAAGCGGGTCAGGAGATCCTTGATTGCGTTCATTGCGGTCCAACGAAATGGAATGGGTGAGCCGTCACGCGATCGCGTGTCCTGCGGGAGCCATCCAGGCTGGCCTGTCGCTTTCCACTGCCGCCATGCGTGTCATGGCTCGGCGCCTTGTAGGGCCAGCGGGACACGTCATAGAGGACATTACCGACAAGGCCGGCAGTCGCACGCAAGCTGGCGCCCGCACAGGTCGCCGCGACCTGCACGCCGATATCATGGGTGTGGCTGCGACCGTAAAGCCTGGCGGTGAGGCGTGCTCGCTTCACCTCCGACCTCTGATCGAGGAGGGCGACGAACACGTTAGGCCCAGCCCGAATGAGACCGGCGACGAGGTGGAGCGGCAGGAGGTAACCGCTGACAAAATTGTCTGCGCTGATCAAGCGGGTGCGACACACGGGAGGTACCTGCGAGCTGACGCCCGCAGGCTGGGAGTACATGATTAACAAAATCTATCGAAGATGCCGCGGCAGGCGTAGAGCGTCAGCGGCACCACCAAGCGGCACCACACCATCGGATCGGGTCCCGCTCGATGGTCCCCGTAGCCGTGGGATCGACAGAGGGTCGGCGCACACCGATCAACTCAATTGGTCGATTGGCCTTCGCCAGCATCACGGCCGAAAGGCAGCAGAGGACGAGGGCGATGATCCAGAGGCCGCCTCTCAGGGTTCGGAGCGTTCGCTTGGACATACACACGACGGTGGCGGCCATCGGTTAGCGAACTCTTGCAAGTCCCCGCGATAAACCACTGACGCGTCGATTGGCGCGACTCTACGCACCTGCATCTACGCGCCCGCAGCAACGTGGGCCAAGGACTGGTAGTTGCCGCGTCCGATATTCCCGCTGGGCCGGCTCTCACGCGACCACCCGTGCTCGGAAGGGTACGTGACCCGCGAGATCTTCCGCCACCTCTGCAGCCTCGGTGGCCGCAATTCGCGTCTGCCCAGAGACCACGGCGGTCACAATCGTATCAACGCGATGGTCAGACGTTCTTCAAGATGCTGAAGTGCGAGCTGGGCTGGCGTGCCATCTTTCAGGTCCGGGCTGCATCGATCGGGGCTGTGGCCCACGACATCGACGGCTTCTACAATTCTCGTCAGCGCCATTCTGCGCACAGCTTCGTCAGACCTGCCCAGTTATAGAAGCGCGGCGCTTAGCATGAAGCTAAGCGCGCGATCTACTGGAGCGACGTGGCACAAAAGATATCGATCACGGGTAAAATGCCTCACGAACCCCGAGCAGAGAAGGCTCTCACATAGCTCCCGGCACTCACGATGTACTCATGATTGCTCGCTCTGGCGCTCCGGATGGCACTCGGCGGCCATGTTGAGCGTCACGGTGCAAAGCACTGCGCCGGCTTCATCGCGCACGTAAGCCGCGAACGCGCGCCGGCCGTCGGCGGGGGGCGGTTCACGACCGATATCCGGCAACGCCGCGATCGCGGCATCCCGGGCCGCACGAAGATCCTGGTAGCACTGCCCCTCCTCGTCCTGCAGGCACACCGAGCCGTCAGCGTAGTCGATGAAGTAGCGAGGCATGACGGTGCGCGGGTGAGGAACGCAGGCGGGTACAAACCTAGAAACCCTTCAGGGCCAAAAGGTTGCATGGATTAAGATACGCAACCGTCGATTGCCGCCAAGCTGATGATATCCGTTACTCTTTCGTGCAACTGAGCACTTGTAACCAGACAGGCGACAAGCGTCGCGGTAAGGATCGTGCCCTACCGATCTGGAACAGCCCGCCTCTGCCCCATGCCGACCGACATCGACGTTCTGCTCAGCGGCAATCTGCTCCTCAGTGCCTTGCGCCTCCCCGATCAGGCGTTGATCAAGCCGCACTTGGAGCTGAAGGCGTACGCGCGCGGCGAAGCGCTGTTCGAGGTTGGTGAGGATGTCGGCTTCATCTCGTTTCCCCTGGACCAGTGTGTGGCTGCTCTGGTGATCGGGCTCCAGGACGGGCGCGCGGTCGAGACGGCCACGGTGGGACGCGAGGGCGCGATCGGCGGTGTGGTCAGCCAGGGCTCCCTGCCCGCCTTCAGCCGCGCCGTGGTGCAGGTCCCCGGCTCCGTGCTGCGCATCGAGGCCTCGGTGCTGCAGCAGATCAAGCAGACCTCGCCAGGCCTGCGCAACCTGATCACCCGCTACTCGGACTGTCTCCTCGCCCAGGTGCTGCAGTCGGTAGCCTGCAACGCCAGCCACACGATCGAGGCCCGCTGCGCCCGCTGGCTGCTGAGCCTGCAGGATCGGCTGGGCACCAGCGTCTTATCCATCACCCACGAGGTACTGGCCGAGCTTTTAGGCGTGCAGCGTTCCTACCTGTCGCGTGCACTCCGCACCCTGCAGCAGCGAGGGCTGATCCAGGTCCGACGCGGGCGCATCATCATCGTCAGCCGTCCGGCGATGGAAGAAGCAACCTGCGAATGCCACGGGGCGGTCAAGCGGCACTTCGAAGCGGTGCTGGGCGCCGTCTACAACGCTGGCGGCACCTTGGTGTCGCTGCGTCCCATGCCGGTTGAGAGAAACCTGATGTGTCAGGTCGTCTGAGCCGAACGGTATCCCGACTGGAATTCTAGCAAACGTGCCCTGGTCCGACGATCCGCTCAACAAGGTTCCGAAGCAGAGCTTCGATGATGCCGCGCGTCTGGCGGCCGAGCTGTGCCGGATGGCGTACGCGGCCATCTGCCTGCACGGTGCCGAACGCCTACAGGTCCATGCCTGCTACAGCAGCTCAGAAAACAGCTGGCAGCTGCAGCCGGTCGCGTGCGCCGAAGCGCCCATTCCGGAAGGGCTGCTTGTCGTGCCGGACCTCCGGCAGGATCCGGTGCTGCGCCATAGCTGTCTGGCCAGCGGTGAAGGCGGGGCGCGCTTCTACGCCGCTGTACCCCTGAAAACCGCGCAGGGCGACGTTCTGGGTACCCTCTGCCTGCTCGATCCCGCTCCTCGACCTGAGGGGTTGAGCATGGTGCAGCAGGAATGTCTGGACGGCCTTGCCCGTCAGATCGTGACCCTCCTGGAACTCCGACGCGCCGGGCAGCAGTATCGGGATCAGAAGATGTTGCATGAACGCATCCTCGGCAGTGCGACCGATTATGCGATCATCGCGATGGACCTGAACGGCCGGGTGACCCGCTGGAATACCGGGGCTAAGCGGATCCTCGGCTGGCGCGAGGACGAAATCCTGGGCGAGCCTGCCCATATCGTCTTCACGCCCGAGGATCGGGCGGCTGGACGCCCTGAAGCCGAGATGGCGCTGGCCCTCCGCGACGGCCGCGCATCCGACGAGCGCTGGCACCGGCGCAAGGGCGGGGAACGCTTCTGGGCCAGCGGCGAGATGATGCCACTGAAGGACGAGCGCGGCACGACGCAGGGCTTTCTCAAGATCCTGCGCGACCGCACCCGGCAGCGCGCCGATGATGCCACCTTGCACAAGGTGCAGGATCAGCTGCGCCTGGCCATCGCCGCCACCGACATCGGCATCTTCGACTACGACCTAACCACGGGCAACCTCGGCTGGGACGCGCGGGTGTACGCCCTGTTTGGCCTGCCGCCCGATGCGCCAATCAGTTACGACACCTTCCTCGCCGGCCTGCATCCGGACGACCGGGCTTGGGTCGATCAAGTGGTCAAAGCCGCTCTCGATCCGGCCGGCGATGGCACCTACGACATCGTCTACCGCACGGTCGGTTTGACGGACGGTGTGGAGCGCTGGGTTTCGGCCAAGGGGCAGGCGTTCTTCATGGAGGGACGGCCCGTGCGCTTCATCGGCACGGTGCGCGACATCACCGAGAGCCGGCGCGCCGAGCAGACGCTGCGCGAAACCGAGGAGCGCTACCGTCTGGCGGCTCGCGCCACCAACGACGCGATCTGGGACTGGGATCTGCAGACCGATCACCTCCGCTGGAACGAGGCGGTTCAAACCCTGTTCGGCTACACGGCCGATGCCGTGGGTCCGAGCGGCGCTTGGTGGAAGACTCACATCCATCCCGATGACTGCGAGCGGGTGAAAGCCAGCATCCGCGAGGCCATCGAGGGTAGCACCGAGAACTGGACCGAGGAGTACCGCTTCCGGCGGGCGGATGGCAGCTATGCCAGCATCCTCGACCGCGGCTACGTGCTGCGCGACGAGGCTGGCAAGGCGGTGCGGATGATCGGCGCCATGCTCGACATGACCGAGCGCAAGCGCGCCGAGGAGCATCAGCGTCTGCTCACCGGCGAGTTGCAGCACCGGATCAAGAACACGCTGGCGATGGTTCAGGCGATCGCCAGCCAAACGCTGCGAGGTGCCACAGATCTCGACGAGGCGCGCGAGGCCTTCGCCGCGCGGCTGATCTCGCTCGGACGGGCGCACGACATCCTGACCCAGGCGAGCTGGACGGCTGCACCGATCGGCGAGGTGGTCGAGGGTGCTCTCAGTGTTCATCGGCAGACGGATGCGTCCCGAATCCGGGTCAGCGGACCCAACGTGCTGCTCGGCGCCAAGTCAGCCCTATCCCTGGCCTTGGCGCTGCACGAGCTGGCGACCAACGCCGCAAAATATGGGGCGCTGTCGAACGCGGACGGCTTCGTGGACCTGCGCTGGCATGTCATCCACGAAGGCGAGCAACCACGGTTCTACCTCACCTGGTCGGAGCAGGGCGGTCCGCCGATCCTGTGCCCGCCAACCCACCGGGGGTTCGGTTCGCGCCTGATCGAGCGCAGCTTCGCGGTCGACGCTGGCGAGGTCAAGCTCACTTACGCCCCGACCGGCTTGGTCTGCCGCCTGGAAGCACCCTTCTCCGCGATTCAGGAGCAGCACAGCGAGTTGGGAGCGTAACTACAGCGTCCTGTGCTGGGTTGCGCCCAGCCACGCTGAAACCTTCCCTGCCACCTCCGCTTTAGGTTGACATGAGTCCACCTGCTGCATCGCCGCCCGTTGTTGCCCTGGTCGCCGAAGATGAGTTCCTCATCAGAATGGAGGCTGCAGATACATTGGCCGAGGCCGGGTTCACGGTTCTGGAAGTGGGAAGTGCCGATGCCGCACTGCGCTTCTTGGAGGACCAGGACGGCATCGATCTGCTGTTCACCGACGTGAACATGCCCGGCAACCTGACCGGCTTCGACTTGGCGCGCGAGGTGGCCGCGCGCTGGCCGGAGATCATCATCATCGTCTGTTCGGGTGCAACCAAGCCTCAACCTGGCGACCTGCCGGCGAAAGCCAGGTTCATCGACAAACCTTACTCGCCCGCTCTGGTGCAACAAGTCTTGCGTGAGCTGCGCGCGGCCTGATCCCATCGGGAGTTCCCCCGGTTTTGCCGGGGAGGCAGTAGGCGTTTTCGACGGCCACGATGGCGCAAACAGCTGCCAGGGGCGGCGGTGCCGAGGGCAACATGAACAATCCTGGCGGCGCGAAGGGCAATCCCGAGAAGTCCATGGAGCGAACTGGTCCGGCCGGTGCAGGCGTGAGCACCTCAGGCGCACCGGCCGGGAGCAGCATGGGCAACGACGCGACGGGCAGCGGTGCAGCCCCGCGTGGCAAGTAGCGATACAGGCAGTCCTGCAACCTTTGGCGCCTTCGGGCTGCCTTCGTCAGCAGCTCGAGCAGAGATCTTCGCGATCGTTTCGCCTGCGACCTGCGCATCGAGCCACATTTTGCCTCAGACGATCCCGCATCGCCTCGGATCGGTTCGCGCCGGAGCGGCTCGGCCGGTGATGAGCTCGCGTGAGGGCGGCGATCCGGCGATGGCGAGCAGGACCCGCGCTCCTCGGATCGCGGCCAGCGTCGTCTCCGGCGCTCTGCACCAGCGGGCCTCGTACTCCAGTTCATCCAGCCGCTCGGCCACCGCCTCGGTCTGGCGCCAGTCGCTACCGGCGGGGAAGACGCCGAGCAGGTCGGTGAGCGCGGCCCTGTAGGCGCAGGGCGGTAAGGCGGACGCGGCGACCGGCATGGGCTCGGACTCCGGGGTGATGTCTGCGATACCCTGCCAGAGGCCACCGCGATCCGCTATGGCCGATCGGCGAACGCATCGCGGTCAGCGGCGCCGGGACGCTGAGAACATGTCCCGTCCGCAGGTGAGCGGACTGCTCGCGAGGCCTTGCAGTTCGTCGCGCAGCTGATGCGTCCGGGCACTACGGTGTGCATCGTTCGCGGATCGCAACAGTCAGTCAGGCGATTTGCTGCTTGACGGACACGTTGATCCGCACGTCACCGCGGCCATTCATGATCGACCGACGCACCGCCCGGCACAATCGCCTGCTCGCCGCCCTGCCGGAGGCCGCGCTCGCCGACCTGTCCCCGCATCTCACGCCCGTGACGCTGGTGCAGGGCGAGGCCCTGTTCGAGCCCGGCGACACCCTCACGCACGTGCATTTTCCCCTCCGCGGCTTGGTCTCCATCGTCACCGTGATGGCGGACGGCACGGCGGTCGAGACGGCGACGGTGGGCCCCGAAGGTGCGGTCGGCCTCGTTCAGGCGATAGGAACCGGGAAGGTGTTCTGGCGGGCCATCGTCCAGCTCCCTGGCGAGGCCCTATGCATCGAGCGCATGCGCCTTCAGACGATCGGCGCCGTAGACGAAGCCGTGCGTGAGATCGCGCGCCGGTACACGGAAGCCGTGCTGATGCAGGTCCTGCAACTCGTGGCCTGCAACGCGCTGCATGGCGTCGAGGCCCGCCTCGCCCGATGGCTGCTGACCTGCCGGGACTGCGTCAGCGACGACCGGCTGCCGCTGACCCAGGGGTTCCTCGCCGAGATGCTAGGGGTGAGCCGCACGACGGTGACCCAGGTGGCGCGCAACCTGCAGCGGGCGAAACTGATCGCGTATCGACACGGGCAGGTGCGCATCCTCGACCACCCCGGTCTGGAGCGCTGCGCCTGTGAGTGCCACGCCCGCATCCGCCACGGCTTCGACGTTTTGTTGCCGCTATTCGGGAAAGATGAATGGCTCAATCAAAACAACCCTTGATTGATATTGCTGTTGTCGAGACCGACAGAAGTCACAAAGCCGACATTTTAGGACAATGTTAACCGATCGCCATCATGTTTTCGGCATCAAACCTGTATTTTTGTCCGGAAAATTGCCGGATATGTCTTTTGATTGATCGAGGCGCGACATGTTCAAGCTGTTTGGAAGCGCACAAGAGTCTAGCTCTGGCCGAAATCAGACATCGCGATCAGCCCGCATGCCGAGCCGCGCCGAGATGAAGGCGAAGCTCGACGCGCTGAGCAAATCGCTCGCCACCATCGAGTTCACGCCCGACGGCACGATCCTCGATGCCAATCCAAACTTCCTGGCCGCGGTGGGCTACAGCCTCGACGAGGTCAAGGGCCGCCACCACGGCCTGTTCCTCGACCCGGTCGAGCGGGCGGGCGACGCCTACCGCGGCTTCTGGGCGGCGCTGGCGCGCGGCGAGTTCCAGTCGGCCGAGTTCCGGCGCATCGCCAAGGGCGGGCGCGAGGTGTTCATCCAGGTGTACCGCCCGCGGATTGTGAGACACCGATCTGAAGCCTACGCGGCCAAGGCCGCGGGTGGAAGCTGCGCGGCACGAACGGCGGCTGGGGGTCGGAACCCGTGCCGCTCGATCAGCCACGTCTCATTGTAGAGGTCGCGAAACGCCAGCAGCGCGCGACGCAGGTCCTCGACCGTGTCGAAGTGCTCCACCCACAGCAGGTTCTCCTTGAGCGTGCGGATGAAGCGCTCGGCGCAGCCGTTTCCTTCCGGTGCGCGCACGAAGGCGGGCGAACTCGCGATACCCAGGAACGCCAGCTCCGCCTGGAAATCGTCCGACATGTACTGGCTGCCGTGGTCGTGCCGGACACTCAGGCCGGAGGCGATCTCGGCCGTAAAGCCGCCGAAGCGCTGCCGCACACCCTGGCGGATCGGCTCCAGCGCCTCGAACCGTGTGGCCCGACGCGCCGCATGGATGCCCACGCACTCGGCCGAGCAGTGGTCGACGGCCACGAACACCGCGACCTGTCCCTCAGCCGTCCAGGTGGTGGTCAAGTCCGTGCCCCACATCGTGTCCACCCTCTCCGGGATGATGGTGCCGTCGTGATTGCGCGGGCCGCGCGGTGTGCCGACGCGAGAGGGGGCGAGCAGATCATGGGCGCGCATCAGGCGCAGCACGCGGCGTTTGGAGGTGCGCACGCCCTTGAGGCGCAGCCGCGCCCAGACCTTGCGGTGACCCTCGCCGTGGAAGGGGCAGTCCGTGATGATGGCGCGGATCTGCGTGAGCAGCGCCGCATCCGGCATCGGCCCGACTGGGCCGGGACGCCGCGACGGCACGAGCCGGGCGGGTGAGAGGTGCCGGTGGACGGTAGCGCGCGACACGCGCCAGATCCGGCACACCCGGGCCAGTCCGTAAACTTTGCCGCTGGCAGGCGAGACGGCCCGGCTCATGGCCGCGACCGCCTGCGGGCCAAAGGGCCGGGGCCGCGCGCCTCCAGGGCGGCGATCTTGGCCGGGACTGTCGGGAATTTCGTGTGGGGCGGCCATAGTGGCCCCGAAGGAGGTTCCCGATGGCCAGACGCAAAGCCCCCCGCATCCCTGACGCGATCCTGGACCAGCTGCTGGCCGGTGCTGATCCGAAGTCGGCGTTCGAGGCCGACGGCCTGCTGGACGAGTTGAAGAAGGCCCTGGCTGAGCGGGCGCTCAACGCCGAGATGGACCATCATCTGGCGGGCGAGGAGGCCGGCAACAGCCGCAACGGCTACGGCCGCAAGACGGTCACGACCGAGACCGGCCGGATCGAGCTGGCGATCCCGCGCGACCGGCAGGCGACGTTCGACCCGCAACTGATCGCCCGCTATCAGCGCCGGTTTCCAGGCTTCGACGACAAGATCGTGTCGATGTACGCCCGCGGCATGAGCACCCGGGAGATCGTCTCCCACCTGCGCGAGCTCTACGGCATCGAGGTCTCGCCCGACCTGATCAGCGCGGTGACCGACGCGGTGCTGGAGGAGGTCGCCGCCTGGCAGGCCCGACCGCTGGAGCCGGTCTACCCGATCGTGTTCTTCGACGCCCTGCGGATCAAAGTGCGCGACGAGGGCGTGGTCCGCAACAAGGCCGTCCACATCGCGCTCGGCGTGCGCGCCGACGGCTCCAAGGAGATCCTCGGCCTGTGGCTGGAGCAGAACGAGGGCGCCAAGTTCTGGTTGCGGGTCATGAACGAGCTCAGGAACCGCGGCGTCGAGGACGTGCTCCTGGCCGTGGTCGATGGCCTGAAGGGCTTCCCCGACGCGATCCGGGCGGTGTTCCCCGAGGCGTTGGTTCAAACCTGCATCGTCCATCTGCTGCGCCACAGCCTCGACTTCGTCTCCTACAAGGACCGCAAGCTCGTGGCGGGCGCGCTGAAGGACATCTACCGCGCGCTCGATGCCGCGGCTGGCGAGGCGGCTCTGGCGGCCTTCGAGGCGGGCGAGTGGGGCCGGCGCTACCCGGCCATCGCCCAGAGCTGGCGGCGTGCTTGGAGTGAGGTGGTCCCGTTCTACGCGTTCCCCGGCGAAGTCCGCCGGATCCTGTACACGACGAATGCCATCGAGGCTCTGAACGCCACGCTGCGCCGGGCTGTGCGCGCCCGCGGTCACTTCCCGACCGACGAGGCCGCGCTGAAGCTGCTCTACCTGGTCTTGAACCGCTCCGAGAAGGCGTGGAAGATGGGCCCGCGTGAGTGGGTCATGGCCAAGGCGCAGTTCGCCGTCATCTTCGGCGAGCGCTTCACCCGGGCCATGGCGGCCTGATGTTCAACCCGCCGCCCCTACACGGAATTCCTGACAGTCCCATCTTGGCCTCCAGCAACTCGCGCTCGATCAGCATCTCACCGAGCTTGGCCTTCAGCCGCCCGCTCTCCAGCGCGTCCGCATCAAGGGGCCGGGTCGCC
>Ga0209816_1000093_pt1 | contig 69310 bp, 73 predicted proteins | sample CoawatmetaG01DNA_FD_187509 | JGI IMG/M metagenome (GOLD analysis project Ga0209816, IMG submission 187509) | Marine microbial communities from the West Antarctic Peninsula - Coastal water metaG017-DNA (SPAdes) (version 2) | ecosystem: Environmental > Aquatic > Marine > Coastal ...
TCGTGGCCTGGCCCCCACCCCAAACCCCTCCCCCCTGCCGGGAGGAGGGGCTTAAGGGGCGTAGATCGCCGGCGTGCCGGTCGCTTCCCCACACGAACGCGGTTGAAGGGCGGCGATAGGCGGGCTACACGGCGCGTCATGGGCATCAACCTCAATCCCTTCACCTGGTGGAACGGCGCCACCATCGGCACCTGGTTCGGTCTGCGCGGCAAGGCGCAGGTGGGCGAGGACGCGCATGGCAACGTCTATTATGAGGGCGGCCGCGACACCGCCGGTCGCCCGCGCCGCTGGGTGATCTACAAGGGCTCGAACGATGCCAGCCGGGTTCCGGCGGAATGGTTCAGCTGGCTGCATCATCAGGTCGAGGACGTGCCCGACCGCTCGCTGCCGCCGCGTCGCGCGTGGCAGAAACCTGCGCTGCCGAACCTGACCGGCACCGCGATGGCCTATCGGCCGTCCGGCGCGCTGGAAAAGGGTGGCGTGCGCCAGGCCGCGACCGGCGATTACGAAGCCTGGACGCCCGAGGGGTGAAGACCACACGCTGGCTGGCCAGCGGTGCGCTGGTCGCCTTGCTGGGTGTCGGCGGCTGGTTCGGCTATAATGCGCTGACCGACAAGGGCGGCCAGGATGCCTCCGAATCGTCGGTCAGCCAGATTCTGCCCGATCGTCCCGGTGCCGCATCGGGGATCGAATCGGTCGATGGAACCCAGGCGACCTTGCCGACCGGCGGTACGCCGATGGCCGAACGGGTCGCGGTGGTCGGCCTGCTCAACAAGCGCAACGGCGTCTCGCGCGACCTGACGCTGAAGCCCGGCCAGGCGATTCGGGTGGGCGATGTGATCGTTCGCCTGCGCGCCTGCGAAAAGACGGCGTCCTGGGAGGCCGAGCCCCTGACCGGGGCCTTTGTCCAGCTGGATGTGCGCGGCGCGGATCAGCGCTGGAAGCGGGTCTTCTCAGGCTGGCTTTACAAAGAGCGTCCGGCGCTCAACGTGGTGCTGCACCCGGTCTATGACGTCTGGGCGAAGAGCTGCACGATGTCCTGGCCCGAAACCGGGCCGGATACGGTCCCGGCATCGCTGCCAGGTAGCGCGCCCAAGCGGTCGAGCGCCGCAAAATCGCCCGAGGCCGATACGCCCGCAGCAGACGCGCCCGGCCCGACCGCGCCCGCCAACGCGTCGGACAGGAGCGCGACATAATCGTCGCGCCCGATCTCGACCGCGCCCATGGTCGACAGATGCGGGGTCTGGAACTGGCAGTCGAGCAGGGTATAGCCCCCGGCACGCAGACGGGCGACCAGCCAGACCAGTGCGACCTTCGACGCATCGGTCCGGCGACTGACCATCGACTCGCCGAAAAAGGCGCGACCCAGCGCCAGGCCATAAAGGCCGCCGACCAGCTCGTCGCCGTCCCAGCATTCGATCGAATGGGCAAAACCCATGTCGAACAGGTCGATGAACACCCGTTCGATCGCATAGTTGATCCAGGTCTCGGGCCGGTCGGGGACGCTTTCCGCGCATAGCCGGATGATCGATTCGAACGCGGTGTCGGCGGTCATGCGGAACCGGTCCTGCGCCACCGTCTTGCGTAGCGAGCGGGACAGGTGGAACCCGTCGAGCGGCAGCACCGCCCGCTTGCGCGGCTCGACCCAATAGACGTGGTCGGTGGTCCGCGTATCGGCCATCGGAAACACACCGACGGCATAGGCGCCCAGTACCAGATGCGGGGTCAGCCGCTCTGCGGTGCCGGGCTCCTCGCGACGGGTCACCGCGTCGCCATCCGCTTTTCGATCGTCCGCCACAGATCGGCATAGGCCTTGGCCGCGGCGCTTCGGGGGGCGAAGGCGCCGAGCGGGGCGCGGTACTCGCCCATCGCCTCCACCAAGCTGGCCATCGGGACGACCGGCCAGTCGGGATGTTGCGCCAGCGCCTCGGCATGAAGGCGACGGCGGCGATCGACCATGACGTGGACGGGCAGCAGGGGCACGCGCCCCCGGACATGGCCGTCCACCACCTCCAGCGCACGTGTCGACAGCGCCGAGGGAACGACCGGGACCACGATCAGGTCGACCGCGCGCAGCACCTGTTCGGTTGTCTCGGTCAGCCCCGGCGGGCAATCGAGGATCACGCTGTCATAGTCGTCCAGCCCCTCGATCAGCTTGCCCAGCCGCTTCTTCTTGTCGATCGCATGGAACAGCAGGTCGAGGCCACGCAGCGAATCGTCGGCGCCGACCAGGGAAAGGCGGGAAATGTCCGTCTGGCGGATCAGCCGGTCGACCGCGATGTCGCGCGAAAAGATCGCCTGGGCCTGATCGCCGGGGGCGGAGCCGCCCAGCAGCCAGGTCGAGGCGGCTTGCGGATCGAGGTCCCACAGGAGCGTCCGGCGCGCGCACAGGCTGGCGGCGCACCAGGCCAGGTTGACCGCCATGCTGGTCTTCCCCACGCCCCCTTTCAGGCTGTAGATCGCGATCGCGGCCACGACGTCCCTGCCTACCTTCCTGTCCAGGCCCATGAAAAAGGCCGACGGAGATATCCCCGCCGGCCGGATTTCGATCAAGTCCTTATCGTCGATCAACCGACGGAAAGGATCAGATGTGGCAGACCTGCGCCGCCTTTTTCGGGGTGGTCAGGGTGATCGACTTTTCGTCGCCCGTCATCTTCCACCCGCCCTCGGCGGTCAGCGGCTCGCCGGCGGCGGGTGCCTTCAGCACCACCGGGGTCTCGCCTTCCTTCAGGCGGACATTGGCCTGCTTGTCGCCCTGGAAGAAGGTGACATAGACGAGGCTGTTGTCCTTGCAGCGGAGGCTCTTTTCCGCCTTGATCGCGGGCGGCAGTTCGACCGGCGCGCTGTTGGCGAGCACATTCGCCATGGGGTCGGGATTGGTGTCCACGACCTCGGGCTGGGAGGGCTTGGAATTGCACGCTGCCAGGGCGAGCAACGGTGCGGCGATGAAGACGGGGAGAAGGCTTTTCATAGCGAGGTGCTGCTTCGCAAATGCAGCAACCCGGCGTCAAGCATGACCTTCACGTCATGCGGTGAATGTCCCGTCAATCGGGGTGCTATGCCCCGCGCTTGGCCCCGCCCAAGCAAGGCTTTGCTTGCCGGAAAGCCGGGCAGGGGCCATCTAGCGGGCATGGATGTGACCTCCGACACGCTGGCCCTGATCGGCAACACCCCGCTCGTCCGCCTGAAAGGACCGAGCGACGCCACCGGCTGCGACATTTACGGCAAATGCGAATTCGCCAATCCCGGCGCCAGCGTGAAGGATCGCGCCGCGCTGTTCATCGTCGAGGATGCAGAGGCGCGCGGGGCCTTGCGTCCCGGCGGCACCATCGTCGAGGGCACGGCGGGCAATACCGGCATCGGCCTGGCGCTGGTGGCGAACGCCAAGGGCTATCGCACGATCATCGTGATGCCCGAGACGCAGAGCCGCGAGAAGATGGACACGCTGCGCGCGCTGGGGGCCGAACTGGTCCTGGTACCCGCCGCGCCCTATTCCAGCCCCTGTCATTTCGTCCACACCTCGCGCCGGATCGCCGAGGAAACGGACAATGCGATCTGGGCCAACCAGTTCGACAATATCGCCAATCGCCGCGCGCATATCGTCGGCACGGCCGAGGAAATCTGGAACCAGATGGGCGGCCGGATCGATGGCTTCACCTGCGCGGCGGGGACGGGCGGCACGCTGGCGGGCGTGGGCATGGGGCTGAAGGCGCATGACGAGTCGATCACCATCGCGCTCAGCGATCCGCATGGCGCGGCGCTGTACGACTATTATGCGCATGGCGAATTGAAGTCGGAAGGGTCTTCGGTTGCCGAGGGGATCGGCCAGGGGCGGATCACCGCCAATCTTGAAGGCGCGCCGATCGACACCCAATTCCGGATTTCGGACGCCGAAGGCTGGTACTGGGTCCAGCGACTGTTGAGCGAGGAGGGGCTGTGTCTGGGCCTGTCCTCGGGCATCAATGTCGCGGGCGCGGTCGCGCTGGCTAAGGCGCTGGGGCCCGATAAGCGTATTGCAACCATTTTGTGCGATACCGGGTTTCGCTACCTCTCCACGCTCCACAATCCCGCGTGGCGAGCGGAAAAGGGTCTATAGGCGCGAGGGCCTTTCCTCGCGCCGAAGGTCGACAGGACGCCGTGCGCAGGATAGTATCGCCGAATTCCATGAAATCGCCCGACCATCATCATATCATGCAACGTGTGAAAGTCGGCATGATCGGCTTGGCCGCCGTGATCCTGTTGATCGGGATCGCCAGCACCATCCTGGGCTCACTCAACCGGGACGAGCCACCTGCCGCCATGGCCGGCGCGGCGCAGTCCAATGTCGTGGCCGACATGGCCGTCGCCAACGCCACGACAGTCCCCACCAGCGAACCCCTGGCCGAACTGGGCGTCGCGCCGGCACCCGTCAACGCCCAGGCTCCCGCCGCGCCCACGCGCTGAGCCGCCGCGCGGCCTCCATCCCGAATCCGGCGATCCGAGGGTCGCTCGATCGTGGCCGTGCCGGCCTTTTCGCTTAATCGAAATTAAGTTCACGGTGATCGGGTTCGTTGTCGGTTTTGACGGGGAAATCCGGGGAAAGGTGGTCGAAGGGGCGGAATCTCGCGCTTTTTCGGGGCAGGGGCGTTGCAGCCGCTCCCGCGCTGCGCCCAGTTGTTCGTCGCATATTCCGTCTTCTAGGGGTGATTTCCCCGTTTATCCCCAAAAATCCCGTTGCCTCCCGCTTCTGCTATAGGTAAACAAAATCCAACAGAGGGGCAGGCTCACTGTGGTCCAGAAATGGTCGGGCTTCGGCGAGGGTCGGATTCCGAGGCGGTGAGGCCGTGCGCGCCATGTGCGAGGTTGGCGTGTCCGATAGGGGTTTGTATCAGGGAAGTGGCATTGGCCTTGTCGACGACAAGGGCCGCGTGGCCATCCCCAATGCACTCCGCTCCACCCTGGCTCAGAACGCGCCGCGTCCTGACGGAAAAGATGGCGGGACCATCATCATCGCTGTCCACGAAACAGAGCGCTGCCTGATCGCGTATGACCCGGGTTATGTTGCCGTGCTGAAGAAAGAGCTGGACGCGCGGACCGAGATGTCGCGCGGCCCCGATGGCCGGATCGACTATAACATCAAGCGCGACCTGGCGAATGGCGAGGCGGTGCCCTTTGACGGCTCCGGCCGTTTCATCATGCCGGGCTTTCCACGTTTCCATGCCGGGATCGCGAGCCATGCCTTTTTCTGGGGCACGTTCGACTATATCGAAATCTGGGACCCCAAGACGCTGGTCGATACGCCGGGCCTGCCGCCCAAGATGATCTCGGCCGCGCGCTTCCACTGCCAGGAAAAGGGGATCGTCCTGTGACCGACGCCCCGCACATTCCGGTCCTGCTCGACGAAGTCCTCGACGCGCTCGCCATCGCCCCCGGCGAGACGCATGTCGACGGCACGTTCGGCGCGGGTGGCTATACCCGCGCGATGTTGGGCCGGGGCGCGGCGGTCATCGCGTTCGACCGCGATCCCGACGCGATCGCCAATGGTCAGGCCCTGGTCGCCGAGCAGCCGGGCCTGACGCTGGTCCACCGCGAATTTTCGGGGCTGGACCAGGCGCTGGACGAGCGGGTCGATGGCGTGGTGCTGGACATCGGGGTATCCTCGATGCAGCTCGACCAGGCCGAGCGCGGCTTCTCGTTCCAGGGCGACGGTCCGCTCGACATGCGCATGGCGCAGGCGGGCGAGTCGGCGGCGGATTTCCTGAACACCGCCGACGAGGGCGCGATCGCCGACGTCCTCTATCATTATGGCGAGGAGCCGCGTTCGCGCCGGGTCGCGCAGGCGATCGTCGCCGCGCGCCCGCTGACCCGCACCGGCGAACTTGCCGCCGTGGTCCGCCGCGCGCTCGGCTATCGCCCGCATGACAAGAAGGACCCGGCGACGCGGACCTTCCAGGCGATCCGCATCCATGTGAACCGCGAACTGGACGAGCTGGCCGACGGGCTCGCGGCGGCCGAACGCGCGTTGAAGCCGGGCGGGCGGCTGGTCGTCGTGACCTTCCACAGCCTGGAAGACCGCATGGTCAAGCGCTTCTTTCGCGAACGCGCCGGCCAGATGCCGGGCGGATCGCGCCACCTGCCCGAACAGGCGGCGGCGCGCGCGCCCAGCTTCACGCAGGTCGGCAAGGCGGTGCGGGCGGGCGAGGCCGAGCTGGCCCGCAATCCGCGCGCGCGGTCGGCGACGCTGCGGTTTGCGACGCGAACGGAATCACCCGCCTGGTCGGCGGGGAATGGAACGGGTCGGGGAAGGGCGCCGGGGGGCGAGTTGGGTCAGGAGTTGGGCGTATGACGGCGGCGTATCGGTTGAAGGGGATCGGGTGGTTCGGGAGCTGCGTGGCGGTGGTCCTGGGCTTTTACCTCGTCTCCCTCCAGGTGGCGGCGGAGCGCAAGAAGCTCGACGACGTCAATACGCGCATCGCCGCGGCGCAGCGGGACATCCGCGCGCTGGAAACCGAGTTCGACACCCGCGCCAATCTGGTCCAGCTGGAAAAGTGGAATGGCGACACGCTGGCGCTGACCGCCCCCATTGCGGGTCAGTTCGTCGGTGACGAGTCGCAACTCGCCTCGCTGGACGTGACGCGCGGGCCCGCCGAGGGGGCGGTGCAGACCGCCGCGCTGCTCGTGCCGTCCCAGCCCGCGCCGGCCGCGCCCCTGCCGGATGCCGCCTCGACCGAAACCAGGCCCAATGCGCCCGCCCCCGTCGTTCGGCTCGCCAAGGTCGACCTGCCCAAGCCCCAGGTCGTGAACGCCGTCTCCGAGCGTATCGTTACGTCCAAGGGTGCCAAGACCGCCCCGATCGCGACCGTCCGTACCGCCGCCGCCGTGGCCAAGGTCCGGCCGCAAGCGGTGGCGATGCTCGACCGCCAGCTTCTGTCCGACACGACGCTGGGCGACATTCTGAAGGGGGCCAAGACTGAAGCGCGGCGGCGGCATTGAGCGTTTTGGTCGCGCGTCCTTCCGGAACGCAACGTACCGCCGGCCAGCGCCACGCGCTGGTCGCGACGACGCATATGCGTCTGATGATGTTGATGATGCTGTTCGGCGCGGCGGTGCTCGTCGTGATCGGACGGCTGATGCTGCTGGCCATATTCGCCGGGCCTGCCGATGCGGCGGCCCGCAGCGCGACGCTGGCGGCGCGCGGCGATATCGTCGACCGTAACGGCGCACCGCTCGCGCGCACGATCGACAGCTGGACGATCGCCGTCCACCCCAAGAAGCTGATCGGCGACCCGATGGAGATCGCCGCGCGCCTGGCCGCGCTGATGCCCGATCGCGGCGACCAAGCCTGGTTCTACAACCAGCTGACCCGCAAGGCGAATTTCGTCTATCTGCAACGCCGTGCCAGCCCGGCGCTGGTCGAGCAGGTCAATGCCATCGGCGAGCCGGGCCTGGTCTTCGACCGCGAGACGCAGCGCCTCTATCCGCAGTCCACCCTTGCCGCCCATGCGCTCGGTTTCCTGTCGACCGACGGGCACGGCATGAGCGGCATGGAGCGGGTGCTCGACGAGCGGCTGCTCAACCCGGCCCAGACCGGCAAGCCGGTGGCGCTGTCGATCGACACCCGCGCCCAGGCCGCGCTGGAGAGCGAACTCGGCCGCGCGATGACCACCTTCTCGGCGCGCGGCGGCGGCGGCATCATCCTGGACGTGCACACCGGCGAGGTCATCGCGATGGTCTCGCTGCCGACCTTCAACCCCAACCGGGTCGGCATGGCGGGCAGCGACGAGCTGCGCAACATCACGACGCAGAGCGTGTTCGAGCTGGGCTCGACCTTCAAGCCGATCACCATGGCGGTCGCGATGGAGAACGGCGTCGTCACCTCGATGGCGCGGCGGTTCGATGCGACCCATCCGCTGAAGGTCGGCGGCTATACCATCCATGACGAACAGGGCGATCCCAAGCGCTGGCTGAACATGGCCGAGACGCTGATCTATTCGTCCAACATCGCCACCGCGCGCATCGCCGACGAGATCGGGCCGCAGCGGATGCAGGCGATGTTCAAGAAGCTGGGCTTCGACACCAAGCCCGATATCGAGCTGCGCGAAAAGGGTCGCCCGCTGCTGCCTACTTACTGGGCGCGGACCACGACGATGACGACGGCATACGGGCACGGCATCGCGGTGACGCCGCTGCATCTGGCCTCGGCCTATGCCGCGCTGGTCAATGGCGGCATCTGGCGGCCCGCGACGCTGTTGAGGGTCGAGCCGGGCCATGCGGCGGCCGGGCGCCGCGTGCTGAGCGAGGCGACCAGCTACAAGATGCGCCAGATGTTGCGTCTGATCGTGATGCGCGGCACGGGTCGCAAGGGCGATGCGCCGGGCTACCGCGTCGGCGGCAAGACGGGCACCGCCGAGGCGGCGGTCGCGGGCGGCTATGATCGGTCGCGCAACGTCGCTACCTTCGCGGCGGCGTTCCCGATGGATGCGCCACGCTATGTGGTCCTGGCGATGCTCGATTCGCCGAAGGGGACGAAGGAGACCGGTGGGTGGAAGACCGCAGCCTGGAACGCCGCGCCCGTGGTCGGGCGGACGATCACGCGGGTCGGCGCGATGCTGGGCGTGGTGCCGGACGCGAACAAGGATATCGACGAGTCGGACATCCTGCCGACCCTGTGGCAGGATCCCAAGGCACCGCCGGTGGATGGACGATGAGAGGCGCGGCATGAGGCTGAACCAGCTGGATCACGGCATCACGGGCGAGGGCGGCGACGCCCTCGTCTCCGGTTTTGCGATCGACCATCGCAAGGTCGCGCCTGGCACCGTCTTCGGTGCGTTCCAGGGCGCGCGGGTCAATGGCGAGGACTTCATCGCCGATGCGGTGCGCAGCGGCGCGGTGGCGGTCGTCGCGCGGCCGGGCGTGAAGGTCCAGGGCGCGGTCCACATCGCCTCCGACGAGCCGCGTGCGGCCTTTGCCCGGCTGGCGGCGGCGTTCTTCGCGCCCTTCCCGGCGACGGCGGTGGCGGTGACCGGGACCAACGGCAAGACCTCGACCGTCGAGATGACGCGCCAGCTCTGGCGCATGGCGGGGCATCACGCCGCCTCGATCGGCACGCTCGGCGTCACCACCGCCGACGAGCGGACCTATACCGGGCTGACCACGCCTGATGTCGTGACCTTCCTGTCCAACGTCGCCGGCTTAGCGCGCGAGGGCGTGACCCACTTGGCCTTCGAGGCGTCGAGCCACGGCCTGACCCAGTATCGGACCGAAGGGCTGGAGGTGTCGGCGGCGGCGTTCACCAACCTGTCGCGCGATCACCTCGACTATCATGGCGATATGGGCGCCTATCTCGCGGCCAAGATGCGGCTATTCTCCGAGGTGCTGTCGCCCGAGGGCACGGCGGTCGTCTGGGCCGATGTCGTCGAGAGCGGGCGGGTGATCGACCTGGCGCGGGCGCGTGGCAACAGGCTGGTGACGGTGGGCGAACGCGGATCGACGCTGAAGCTGGTCGAGCGGCATCCGACGCTGCTGGGCCAGGGGCTGGTGATCGAGGACGAGCATGGCCAGATTCACAAGGTACAGCTGCCGTTGATCGGTGCCTATCAGGCGGCCAATGCGCTGGTATCCGCCGGGCTGGTCATCGCGACCGGCGGGGATGTGGCGGCGACCATCGCCAACCTCGCCCGGTTGCAGCCGGTGCGCGGGCGGCTGGAGCGGGCCGCCATCGCGCGGAGCGGCGCGCCGGTCTATATCGACTATGCCCATACCCCCGATGCGCTGGAGGCGGCGATCGCGGCCTTGAAGCCCCATACGGCCGGGCGGCTGATCGTGGTGTTCGGCGCGGGCGGCGACCGCGATGCGGGCAAGCGGGAGGTGATGGGGCAGGTCGCTTCGATGCAGGCCGACCGGGTGATCGTGACCGACGACAATCCCCGGACCGAGGATCCCGCCGCGATCCGTGCGCAGGTGATGCGGGGTGCCACCGGCGCGATCGAGATCGGCGACCGGCGGGAGGCCATTGCTGCCGCCATCGCCGAGGCAGGCGAGCAGGATATCGTCCTGATCGCGGGCAAGGGGCATGAGCAGGGCCAGATCGTCGGCGACCTCGTCCTGCCCTTTGACGATGTCGCCGTCGCGCGGGAGTGCGCGGCATGAGCGCCAAGACGACCAAGACTCCGCCCGTGCCGGCGACGGATACGGCCCAGCCGGAAGCGCCTGCCCGGGTGCGCCCCAAATTGTCGCTGCACTACGGCGCCAAGACTCCCGAGGAGCGCAAATGAGCCTTTGGACCGCGCGTGACATCGCGGACGCGACCGGCGGCACCGCGTCGACCGACTTCGCCGTCTCGGGCGTCGCCTTCGACAGCCGCGAAGTGGGGTCGGGCGACCTGTTCGTCGCCATGACCGGCGAGGCGACCGATGGCCATCGCTTCCTCGACCAGGCCTTTGCACAAGGGGCGGCGGGCGCGCTGGTCAGCCAGCCGACCGACCATCCCCATGTCCGTGTCGCCGACAGCTTCCGCGCGCTGGAGGATCTCGCGCGCGCGAGCCGAGCCCGGACCCAGGCGACGATCATCGGCGTGACGGGATCGGTCGGCAAGACCAGCGCGAAGGAGGCGCTCTATGCCGCGCTCGAACGCGGCTGGCGGGGCGCGGTGCATCGCTCGGTCAAGAGCTACAACAACCATACCGGCGTGCCGCTGAGCCTGGCGCGGATGCCGCAGGGCGTCCGCGCAGGCGTGTTCGAGATGGGCATGAACCATGCGGGCGAACTATCCGCCCTGACCGCGATGGTCCGCCCGCATATTGCGATCATCACGGCCATCGCGCCCGCGCATACCGAATTCTTCCCCGACGAGTCCGCTATTGCCGATGCCAAGGGCGAGATTTTTCAGGGGCTTCAGCCGGGCGGCACGGCGATCCTGCCCTATGACAGCCCGCACTGCGACCGCCTGATCGCGGCGGCCAAGCCCTATGCCGACCGCATCGTGACCTTCGGCTTCGATCCCGCCGCCGATGTCCGCGCCCTCGAGGCGATGCGCGGGCCTAATGGCGGCAGCTTCGTCACCGCGAAGCTGGGCGACAAGGAACTGAACTTCACGCTTTCGCAGCCGGGACGGCATTGGGTGTCCAACGCACTGGCCGTGCTGGCGGCGGTCGATGCGGCGGGCGGCGATCTGGGCCTGGCGGGCCTGGCGCTGGCCGAGCTTGGCGGGCTTGCCGGGCGCGGCGCGCGGTTCCGGGCGGCGAACGGCGCGCTGGTCATCGACGAAAGCTACAATGCCAACCCCGCCTCGATGCGCGCGACCTTGGCCGTGCTGGCCGAGGAGCCGGGCCGCCATGTCGCGGTGCTGGGCGAGATGCGCGAGCTGGGCGAGGACTCCGCCGAGTATCACGCGGGGCTGGCCGAGCCGATTGTCGCGGCGCGCGTCGAAAAGGCGCTGCTGGTCGGCGAATCGATGGCGCCGCTGGCCGCCGCGCTTGAGGGGCGGGTCGATTTCGTCCATGTGGCAGACGCGAAGGCCGCGCGCGAGGTGCTGGCCGATATCATCGCACCGGATGACGCGGTGCTGATCAAGGGGTCGAACGGCGTAGGCCTGTCGCGTGTCGTCGCGGCCCTGCGCGACGACGCCGCAACGGGCGGGGCGTGAGTTAGATGCTGTACTGGATCGCGGAGCATCTCGGTTTTCCGGGGCTTCTCAACCTCATCCGTTACCAGTCGTTCCGCACCGGCGCGACCGTGGCGACCGCGCTGTTCATCGGCCTGATCATCGGGCCGCGCTTCATCGGCTGGCTGCGCGTCCGCCAGGGCAAGGGGCAGCCGATCCGTGCCGACGGGCCGCAGACGCACCTCGCCAAGCGCGGCACGCCGACCATGGGCGGACTGATGATCCTGACCAGCATGACGCTGTCCATCCTGATCTGGATGAACGTCTTCAACCCCTTCGTCTGGGCCTGCCTGTTCGTGACCCTGGGCTTCGGCGCGATCGGGTTCCTCGACGATTATGACAAGGTGCGGAAGGCCTCGACCGCCGGTGTTTCGGGGCGGACCCGGCTGTTGCTGGAATTCGCCATCGCCGGGATCGCGGCGTGGATCATCATGGGGCAGAACGGCCCGCATCTGTACCTGCCCTTCACCTCGCGCATGTATATCGACCTCGGTTATTTCTACCCGCTGTTCGCCGCCTTCACGATCGTGGCGTTCGGCAACGCGGTGAACCTGACCGACGGTCTCGACGGGCTGGCGACCATGCCGGTCATCATCGCCAGCGTCGCGTTCATGGTCATCGTCTATCTGGCCGGTAACGTGAAGTTCGCCGATTATCTGGGCATTCCGCATGTCCCGGGCGCGGGCGAGCTGGCGATCTTCTGCGGCGCGGTGGTGGGCGCAGGCCTCGCCTTCCTGTGGTTCAACGCGCCCCCGGCGGCGGTGTTCATGGGCGACACCGGCAGCCTGGCGCTGGGCGGCGCGCTCGGCACCATCGCGGTCGTCGCGCATCACGAGATCGTGCTGGGCATCATCGGCGGCCTGTTCGTGGTCGAGGCGATGTCGGTCATCATCCAGGTCTTTTTCTACAAGCGGACCGGCAAGCGGGTGTTCCGCATGGCGCCGATCCACCATCATTTCGAACAGCTCGGCTGGTCGGAGCCGACCGTGGTGATCCGCTTCTGGATCATCGCCTTCGTGCTGGCGCTGGCGGGCCTGTCGACGTTGAAGCTGCGATGATCGTTTTGCGCGACTGGGCGGGGAAACGTTACGCGGTGCTGGGGCTTGCACGCTCCGGCGCCGCAACCGTTTCGGCGCTGCTGGCGGGCGGGGCAAGCGTGGTCGCCTGGGACAGCGATCCCGCCAAGCGCGAGGCAATCCTCCCCGGCACGGGGAGGGGGACCAGCGAAGCTGGTGGAGGGGGCGCGCCACCAGCGATACCCTCTGCCGAAGCCCCCCTCCACCACCAGCCTGCGGCTGGCGGTCCCCCTCCCCGTGCCGGGGAGGATCTGACCATCGCGCCGCTTGACGATCTGGCCGGTTTCGACGCGCTGGTCGTGTCGCCGGGCGTGCCGCTGAACACGCATCCGCTCGCCGCTGCCGCGCGGGCGGCGGGCGTGCCGGTGATCGGCGATATCGAACTCTTTGCCCAAGCGCGCAAAGACCTGCCGCCGCACAAGGTCGTCGGCATCACTGGCACCAACGGCAAGTCGACTACGACGGCGCTGGTCCACCACATCCTGAAGACGGCGGGCGTGCCGACGCTGATGGGCGGCAATATCGGCCTGCCGATCCTGGGGCAGGAACCGTTGCCCGAGGGCGGGGTCTATGTGCTGGAGCTGTCCAGCTATCAGATCGACCTGACGCAGAGCCTGGACTGCGACGTCGCGGTGCTGCTCAACATCACGCCCGATCATCTCGACCGCTATGACGGATTTGCGGGCTATGCCGCGTCCAAGGCGCGGTTGTTCGCGATGCAGTCGGCGGGCCATGTCGCGGTGGTCGGCACGGGCGACGAAGCCTCGACCAATATCGCGCAAGGACTGGCCGGGCGGACCGACGATCTCGTCACCATCGCGCCGGGCGTGATCGACCAGCGCCGGTGGCCCGCGCTGCAAGGCCCGCACAATGCCCAGAACGCACAGGCCGCGATTGCGGTCGCCCACGCGCTCGGCATCCCCGAGGACGTTATCGAAGCGGGCCTGGCGAGCTATGCCAGCCTGCCGCACCGGATGCAGCATGTCGCGACCCGGGCCGGCGTGGCGTTCGTCAACGATTCCAAGGCGACCAACCCCGAATCCACCGCGCCCGCGCTCGCCGCCTTCCCGCGCGTCCACTGGATCGTCGGCGGCAAGCGCAAAGGCGACGATCTCGACGCCTGTGCCGCGCATCTGGATCATGTCGTCGCGGCCTATACGATCGGCGAGGCGGCGCCGCTGTTCTTCGACTTGTTGAAGGACAAGGTGCCCGTGGTCGAGCAGTCGGGCACGCTCGAGACGGCGGTCGGCCATGCGGCGGCGGCGGCGAGGCCCGGTGACACGGTGCTGCTGTCCCCGGCCTGCGCCAGCTTCGACCAGTTCCGCGATTACGAAGCGCGGGGCGACGCCTTCCGCGCGGCGGTGGAGGCTTTGCCGTGAAGGACCGTACCGCCAAGACCACCCCGCGCCCCGGCCTGATCGGTTCGATCAAGGGACGCGGCGGGCGTGGCGACCGATCGCCGCTGGGCACCTGGTTTTGGGATATCGACCGGGTGCTGCTGTTGCTCACTCTGTTCCTGATCGCGATCGGCCTGATCGCGGTCGCCGCCGCCAGCCCGGCGACGGCGATGCGCTATTCGGGCGAGCACCGGAAGTTTGCGCCGCTTTATTATTTCTGGCGACAGGTGATGTGGGTCGGCGTCTCGCTGCCCGTCTTGTTCATCGTCTCGATGCTGCCGGTCGTCACGGCGCGGCGCATGGCGGTGCTGGGCACGGGCGTGCTGATCGCCATCCTCGCCCTGACTCCCTTTATCGGCGTGTCGATCAACGGCGCGCGGCGCTGGGTGGGTTTCGGCATCGCGCAGTTCCAGCCGTCCGAATTCCTCAAGCCCATGTTCATCGTGACGACCGCGTGGATCCTGTCGCTGCGGGCCAAGGAAAAGGATCTGCCCGCCACGCTCATTACCATGGCGATGACCGCGTTGGTCGCCGGGCTGCTGATGCTGCAACCCGATTTCGGGCAGACCATCGTCTTCTGCCTGGTCTGGATCGCGCTGCTGATGATCTCCGGCACGCCGGTTCGCACGATGCTGGCGATCGGGTCGCTGGCGCCGGTCGGGCTGGTGATGGCCTATATGTTCTACAGCGTGGCGCGGAACCGCATCAACGCCTTCCTCTTTCCCGATGTCGATGGCGAGGGCGCGGCCGACCATTTCCAGGTGAATGCGGCGCACAACACGCTGACCGCGGGCGGTTGGACGGGCACGGGCCCGGGCGGCGGGGCGGCGAAGTTCGGCCTTCCGGAGGCGCATACCGACTATATCTTCTCGGTGATCGGCGAGGAGTTCGGGCTGATCGCCTGCGCCATCATCGCGCTCGTCTTCCTGGCGATCGTGGTTCGCGTATTCGTAAAGCTGCTTGACGAACAGGACGAGTTCAAGCTCTACGCCGCCTCCGGGCTGGCCGTGCAGTTCGGCGCGCAGGCGCTGATCTCGATGGCGGTGAATACGGGGCTCGCACCCTCCAAGGGCATGACCCTGCCGTTCATCAGCTATGGCGGCTCGTCGATGATCGCGCTGTCGATCGGGATGGGGTTGTTGCTGGCATTCACCCGCCGCAATCCGTTCCTGACGCGCAGCCCCTATGTAGTCAGGTGGAGCGGGCAATGAGCCGTAACTTCGTCCTCGCCGCCGGGGGTACCGGCGGCCACATGGTGCCCGCCGCTGCGCTCGCGGCCGAGCTGACCCGGCGCGGCCACCGCGTGGCGCTGGTGTCGGATGCACGCGGCGTGCGCTTTCCGGGGCTGTTCGAGGATATCCAGACCCATGTCCTGCCCGCCGGGCGCTTTGCGGGCGGGCCGGTCGGTTGGGCCAAGGCGCTGCGCGAGATGTGGCGCGGCCGGGCGATGGCGCGCGAGCTCTACAAGCCCTTCCGCCCGGCGGCGGTGATCGGCTTTGGCGGCTATCCGGCGATGCCCGCTTTGCTGGCGGCGTTCGCGGAGGGCATCCCGACCGCGATCCATGAACAGAATGCGGTGCTGGGCCGGGTGAACCGGCTGGTCGCGGGCAAGGTCGACGCGATCGCACTATCTTACGAAGATACGCAGCGGCTGAGCGCCAAGCACGCCGCCAAGACGCGGCTGATCGGCAATCCGGTCCGCGATCAGGTGCTGGCGCTGCGCTCGCGGCCCTATCCGCTGCTGGAGGAGGACGGCATTTTCCGCGTCCTCGTCACCGGCGGTAGCCAGGGGGCGAGCATCCTGTCCCAGGTCGTGCCCGATGGCCTCGCCATGCTGCCCGTCACCTTCCGGCGGCGTTTGCAGGTGACGCATCAGGCGCGGATCGAGGATATCGACGCGGTGCGCGCCAAATACGCCGAGCATGAGATCCCGGCCGACCTCGCCACCTATCTGCCCGACCTGCCCGAGCAGCTCGCCTGGGCGCATCTGGTGATCGCACGGGCTGGGGCCTCGACGCTGGCCGAGCTGACGGTCGCGGGGCGGCCCGCGATCCTGGTGCCGCTGCCCTCCGCGACAGACGACCACCAGACGGTGAATGCGCGCGAGATGACGAAAGCGGGCGGTGCGCGTACCATCGCGCAGGGAGATTTCACGCCGGTCGAGCTGGCCAAGCAGATGCAGAAGCTGGGCCTCGACCCGGCGGCGCTGGAGAATGCGGCCGGTCGTGCGCGGAGCTGCGGACGGCCCGACGCGGCGAGCGACCTCGCCGATCTGGTCGAAAGCCTGGATGCACCGCGCATGGTCCTGCCGGTCGGCAAATCGCAAAGGAACGGGAATTTGGCGGGAGCAGGCGCATGAAGGGCGTCGCCACGGATATCGGCACGATCCATTTCGTCGGCATCGGCGGCATCGGCATGTCGGGCATTGCCGAGGTGATGAAGAATCTCGGCTACCGCGTGCAGGGCTCCGACGTGGCGGAGGGCTATGTCGTGCAGGGCCTGCGTGAAAAGGGCATTGCGGTCGCCATCGGTCATGCCGCCGACAATCTGGGCGATGCGGCGGTGGTCGTTACCTCGACCGCGATCACCCGGTCGAACCCCGAGGTCGAAGCCGCGCTCGAACGCCGCATCCCCGTGGTGCGCCGCGCCGAGATGCTTGCCGAGCTGATGCGGCTGAAATCCACCGTCGCGGTGGCGGGCACGCATGGCAAGACGACGACGACCTCGATGGTCGCCGCGCTGCTGGATGCGGGCGGGGTGGACCCGACCGTCATCAATGGCGGCATCATCAACAGCTACGGCTCGAACGCGCGTCTGGGCGCCAGCGACTGGATGGTGGTCGAGGCCGACGAAAGCGACGGCAGTTTCCTGCGGCTGGACGGCACCATCGCGGTCGTGACCAATATCGACCCCGAACATCTCGACCATTACGGCTCGTTCGACCGGGTGAAGGATGCGTTCGTCGAGTTTGTCGAGAACGTCCCCTTCTACGGCGCGGCGTTGCTCTGCCTCGATCACCCCGAGGTGCAGAACATCCTGCCGCGCGTGCGCGACCGGCGCGTCGTGACCTATGGCTTTTCGGCGCAGGCAGACGTCCGCGGCGTCAACGTCACGCCGATCCCCGGCGGCAATCGGTTCGAGGCGATCATCCGCAACCGCGACGGCTCCAGCCGCTCGATCGAGGGGATCGAGCTGCCCATGCCCGGCCGCCACAATGTCCAGAACGCGCTGGCTGCGATTGGCGTGGCGCTGGAACTGGGCATCGCGGACGCGACCATCCAGCAGGGTTTCGGCCAGTTCGGTGGCGTGAAGCGGCGCTTCACCAAGGTCGGTGAGATCGCGGTGGACGGCGGCACGGCGACGGTCATCGACGATTACGGCCATCATCCAGTCGAGATCCGCGCGGTGCTGGCCGCTGCTCGCGAAGGCGCGCGCGGTCGCGTGATCGCGGTGGTGCAGCCGCACCGCTTCACCCGGCTCGGCAATCTGATGGAGGAGTTCCAGACCGCCTTCAACGACGCCGACCGTGTGCTGGTGACGCCGGTCTATGCGGCCGGTGAACAGCCGATCGAGGGCGTCGACGCCGATGCGCTGGTCGAGGGGCTGAAGCGGCGCGGGCATCGCTCGACCGCGACGGTGGCCGACGCCGATGCGCTGGCCGAGGAACTGGCGGGCTCGATCCAGGCCGACGACATGATCGTCTGTCTGGGGGCGGGCGACATCACGAAATGGGCGGCTGGTCTCGCGAGCGCCATCGAGGCGCGCCGATGAACCTGCCCGACACCGCCGGCCGATTGACCCCCGACGCGCCGCTGGCGCCGCTCGTGTGGTTCAAGGCGGGCGGAGCGGCCGAATATCTGCTGGAGCCCAGGGACGTCGACGACCTGTCGGCGTTCCTGCGCGGGCTCGGGCGCGACGTGCCGGTCATGGCGCTGGGGCTCGGTTCCAACCTGATCGTCCGTGACGGGGGCGTTCCGGGTGTCGTGATCCGTTTGGGCAAGCCGTTCAGCTATGCGCGGGCAGGGGAGGGGCACCGTATCACCTGTGGCGGCGGTACGTCGGGCATCCTCGTTTCGTCCAACGCGCGCGATGCCGGGATTGGCGGGCTGGAGTTCCTGCGCTCGATCCCCGGTACGGTCGGCGGGTTCGTGCGGATGAACGGCGGCGCCTATGGCCGCGAGGTGGCGGACGTGCTGGTCTCCGCCACCGTCGTCCGCCGCGACGGCACGGTCGAGACGCTGGGCGTCGCCGATCTCGAATATACCTATCGCCACTCCAATTTGACTGATGGCACGGTGGTGGTCGAGGCGGTCTTCCAGGGCCATGCCGCCGCGCCGGAGGCGATCCAGGCCGAGATGGACCGCATCGCCGCCGCGCGCGAGGCGTCGCAGCCGCTGCGCTCGAAGACCGGCGGGTCGACCTTCAAGAACCCGGACGGGCACAAGGCCTGGGCGCTGGTCGATGCGGCGGGGTGTCGCGGACTGACGCTGGGCGATGCGCAGGTGTCGGAGAAGCACTGCAATTTCCTCCTGAACCTTGGGAGTGCCACGGCGGCGGAGATCGAGGCGCTGGGCGAGGAGGTCCGGGCCAAGGTCAAGGCTCAGTCGGGCGTAACCCTCGAATGGGAAATCCAGCGCGTCGGGGTGGCGAAGTGAAGACCACCTCCCAAATCCTCCCTGCGCTTTGCGCGGGGAGGGGGGCCATCGCGAAGCGATGGTGGAGGGGCAATGGCGCTTTGCCCCTCCACCACGCCCTGCGGGCGCGGTCCCCCTCCCCAAGCATAGCTTGGGGAGGAATGGAGCGGACCACTGAACAACGAACAAGGATCGCGTGATGCATATCGTCGTACTGATGGGCGGCTGGTCGGCGGAGCGGCCGGTGTCGCTGATGTCGGGCGCGGGCGTCGCCGATGCGCTGGAGCGGAACGGCCACCGCGTCACCCGGATCGACATGGACCGGGATGTCGCGGCGAAACTGGTCGAGGCCAAGCCTGACCTGGTCTTCAACGCGCTGCACGGCTCGCCCGGCGAGGACGGCACGGTGCAGGGGATGCTCGACCTGATGGGCATCCCGTACACCCATTCGGGCCTCGCCACCTCGGTCATTGCGATCGACAAGGTGCTGACCAAGCAGGCGCTCGTGCCCCACGGCATCCCCATGCCGGGCGGCCGTATCGTCAAGTCGGCGGAACTGTTCGCCAGCGATCCGCTGCCGCGCCCCTATGTGCTGAAGCCGGTCAATGAAGGCTCGTCGGTCGGCGTCGCGATCGTCACCGACACCAGCAACCATGGCAACCCGATCGCGCGCGACGCCGCCGGGCCGTGGGGCGAGTTCGAGGAACTGCTCGCCGAGCCCTATATCCGGGGCCGCGAGCTGACCACCGCCGTGCTGGGCGGCCGCGCGCTGGGCGTGACGGAGCTGAAGCCCAAGAACGGCTGGTATGATTTCGACGCGAAATATACCGACGGCCTGACCGAACATGTCTGCCCCGCCCAGATCCCCGACGACATTGCCGAGGCGTGCAAGTCGCTCGCTTTGGAGGCGCACCGCATCCTGGGCTGTCGCGGCGCGTCGCGCTCCGACTTCCGCTGGGACGACGAGCGCGGCGTCGACGGGCTGTTTCTGCTGGAGGTCAACACCCAGCCGGGCATGACCCCGCTCAGCCTGGTGCCCGAACAGGGCCGCCATGTCGGCATGGATTATGACGCGGTGGTCCAGGCGATCGTCGACGAGGCGCTGGCGTGGTACAAGGCCAATCCGATCGAACGGGAACGCGCGGGATGAGCCGAACGATCAAGCGCGGGCCACCGCCGCGCCGCCCGGTGCCGCGCCGCCGCCAGCCGGTGAAGCGCGTGACGCTGACCGAGCGGTTGCTCGCCCGCATTCCCGTCAGCGAAGAGACGATCAAGAAGGCCGTTACCTGGACGATCCTGGGCGGTGCGGGCGCGGCGGCGTTGGCGGTCGCGACTTATATCGGGGTTCCCGGCATGATCGGCACCGCGATCGCCGAACAGGCGGGCCATGCCGGTTTCCGCGTCCAGCAGATCGAAGTGACTGGCCTGAAGCGCATGGACCGGATGACCGTCTATGCCGTCGCGCTCGATCAGCAGAGCCGGGCGATGCCGCTCGTCAATCTGGAGGATGTCCGCGCAAAGCTGCTGCGCTATGGCTGGATCAAGGACGCGCATGTCTCGCGTCGCCTGCCCGACACGCTGCTCGTCGATATCGAGGAGCGGAGCCCGGCGGCGGTGTGGCAAGACAATGGCCAGTTGACCCTGATCGACGCGGGCGGCGTGCTGCTGGAGCCGGTACGGCCCGAGGCGATGCCCGACTTGCCGCTGATCATCGGGCCGGGCGCCAATCTGCAGGAGCCCGCCTATCAGGCGCTGCTCGCCGCCGCGCCCGCGCTGAAACCGCGGGTGAAGGCGGCGACCTGGATCGGCAATCGCCGCTGGGACCTGACCTTCGACAGCGGCGAGACGCTGGCGCTGCCCGAAGAGGGGGCAGGGGCCGCGCTGATGAAATTTGCGGCGATGGACGGCTCGCGGCCGCTGCTGGGGCGCGGCTGGCTGCGGTTCGACATGCGCGACCCCACGAAGCTGGTTGCGCGAAAGCCCGGTTTGAATCAGAATCATGCGTTGGCCGAACCGGCGCAGGCCGGGGGCGCGGCCACGCCGGAGGGCCAGGCAGACACTGCCCCCGGCACCGGGGAAACACAGGGGTAGCAGGACCATGGCGAAAATTGCGCCCGAAGGGCTGATCACCGCCCTGGACATCGGATCGTCCAAGGTCTCCGCGTTGATCGCCCGCAAGGGCGATGGCGGCGAGCTGATCGTGCTGGGCACGGGCCAGCGCGAAAGCCGGGGCGTCAAGCGCGGCTATATCGCCGATATGGGCGCGACCGAGGCGGCGGTGCGCGAGGCGGTCGAACAGGCCGAACGGATCGCGGGGCTGAATATCGAGAATGTCTGGGTCGGCTTTTCGGCCGGTGGCCTGGTGTCCGATGTCGCCGAGGTCGAGTTCGAACTGGGCGGCCACCGGGTCGAGCAGGGCGATATCGACGCGCTGCTGGCGGCGGGGCGCAACTCGATCGACCCGCAGGGGCGCATGGTGCTGCATGCGCAGCCCGCGCTCTACACGCTCGACGGGCTGACCGGGGTGAAGAAGCCGCTGGGGCTCCATGCCGACCGGCTGGGCGTGCATATCCATGTCGTCGCGGCCGACGGCTCGCCGGTCCGCAATCTCGACCTGTGCGTCCGTTCGGCGCATCTGGAGGTGAAGTCGATCATCGCCGCGCCCGTCGCGACCGGGCTGGCCTGCCTGTCCGACGAGGAGCGCGAGCTGGGCGTCGCGCTGGTCGAGATGGGGGCGGGGATCACCAATGTCTCGCTGTTTGCGGGCGGGATGCTGGTCGGGCTCTGCTCGCTGCCGATGGGCGCGGCGGACATTACCGACGATGTCGCCTCGGCCTTCGGCACGCGTCGCCAGATGGCCGAGCGGATGAAGTGCTTCCACGGCTCGGCCAATGCGTCCCCGCGCGACAATCACGACATGATCCAGGTGACGCCCATTTCCGCGGAAGACGGCGGCGACACGATGCAGATCACCAAGGCGCAGCTGATCGGCGTGATCCGCCAGCGGCTGGAGCATCAGATGGGCGAGATCCGCAAGGCGCTCCAGCATCTGAAGTTCGAGGGGCCGGTCGGGCGTCAGGTGGTGCTGACCGGTGGCGGCGCCGAGCTGAAGGGCATTGCCGACTACGCGCAGCAGGCGCTGGGCCGCTCGGTCCGGATCGGGCGACCGCGCGGACTGACCGGCCTGCCCGATGCGCATGGCGGCCCGGCTTTCGCGACGCTCGCCGGTCTGGCTTTCTATGCGGCGACGGACCCCATCGACCTGCGTACGATCGCGCCGACCAACCAGGCGGTACACCGGCCGAGCGGTGTGGGGCTGTTTCGGCGGCTGATTCAGGCCGCCAAGGCAAATTATTAAGCAAATCGGCCCAAGGCTGCGCAGTTTTGGGTTGGCACCGGGCCGGTCGCTGGTGCACTAACAGTCATTCAGGGCCCGGTCTTAGCGTATCGACCGGGAACGGCGGAGTAAAATTGGGATGAGCATCGAATTCATCGCACCCGAGGTCGACGAACTGACGCCGCGCATCGCGGTGATCGGTGTCGGCGGTGCCGGCGGCAACGCGATCGCGAACATGATGCGCGCCGAGGTACAGGGCGTGGATTTCCTCGTCGCCAATACCGACGCGCAGGCGCTGAAGCAGTCGATCGCGCCGCGGCGTATCCAGCTGGGTGCGAAGATCACGCAGGGGCTGGGCGCAGGCAGCCGTCCCGAGATCGGTCGTGCGGCCGCCGAAGAGACGATCGACGATCTGTCGCGCCTGCTCGAGGGGAGCCATATGTGCTTCATCGCGGCGGGCATGGGCGGCGGCACCGGCACGGGTGCGGCACCGGTCATCGCCAAGGCGGCGCGCGACATGGGTATTCTTACGGTCGGCGTCGTGACCAAGCCCTTCGCCTTCGAGGGCAATCGTCGCGCCAAATCGGCCGATGGCGGCATCGAAGAGCTGCAGAAATATGTCGATACGCTGATCGTCATCCCCAACCAGAATCTGTTCCTGATCGCCAACGCAAACACGACCTTCAAGGAAGCGTTCGCGATGGCGGACGAGGTGCTGCAGCAGGGTGTGCGCGGCATCACCGACCTGATGGTCATGCCGGGCCTCATCAACCTCGACTTCGCCGACGTCCGTTCTGTGATGCAGGAGATGGGCAAGGCGATGATGGGCACCGGTGAAGCCACCGGCGACAATCGGGCGATCGAGGCGGCGCAGAAGGCGATTGCCAACCCGCTGCTCGACGGCGTGTCGATGCAGGGGGCCAAGGGCGTCATCATCTCGATCACCGGCGGCGACGATATGCGCCTGCTCGAGGTCGACGAAGCGGCGAACCATATCCGCGAACTGGTCGATCCCGATGCGAACATCATCTGGGGCTCGGCCTTCAATCCGGAGCTGGAAGGCCGCATCCGCGTGTCGGTCGTCGCGACCGGCATCGACGCCGACGTGAAGGCCGCGCCGTCGCCCAGCGAGGCGCAGCGCAGCAGCTTCAGCATGGGTGGCATGGCCCGCAAGAGCGACGACACCCCCAGCTATCGCCCCAGCGAGCCGGCAGCGCCCGCGCCCCAGGCGAGCGTGACGCCCGCCGCGCCGGTCGAGCAGCCCGCGCCGGTCGCGGCGCCTGCCGCGCCCGTGTCCCCGACCGTCAATGCGACGATCACGACGCCGATCGCCAAGCCTGCGCCGGCCCCCGTTGCTGCGGCGCCGGCGGTCGACGACGAACTGGTCCTCGGCGCCGACACGATCGTGCCCGCCGCACCTGCACAGCCCGCTCCCGCCGCCTCAGCCGAGCCTGCGCCGGGCAGCGAGGAAGCGCGCCGGCGCTGGCTGGCGCCCGGCAGCGAAGCCGGTGAAGCGCCCGCACAGCCCGCACCGCGCGTGAAGCTGGGCGGAACGCTGTTCGAGCGCATGTCGAATGCCGCGCGCGGCGCCTCGCGCGACGAAGCGGGCCAGGGCAGCACGGACTCGTCGCTGGACATCCCGCGCTTCCTGCATCGTCAGAACAACCAGTAATCCTCCGGCCCGATCATTCGGGCGGAAAAGGAAAGGGCTCGCGCGATCGGTTCGCGCGGGCCTTTTTTTGGCTGCATTGCCTGAGCGGTTTCTGTTCACGCGAAGCCGCGATGGCGCGAAGATTTTTTCACGCGGAGACGTGGAGATTTCAGATGCGCGGCAGCGCCTTGGAATCCTCCCGTCCGCCGAGGTGAAAGGGCCGCTGGCGCGGCAATCCAGACACCTCCGCGTCTCCGCGCGAACCAACCTTCTTCTCTTCGCGTCATCGCGGCTTCCCGTGAACATCGCCACCCCCTGACTGCCATCATGCACCACGATCAGACATGGCGTAGCGTGCCTAGGCCCCGGTCCCGCACCTGATGTCGGCAAGCAGGGCGCTTGCCCAAATGCCGACCATCTCCGCGTCCTTCGCGCCGCAAAATCCTCGCACGACCCAAGCGAACGTCCACTACCAAGCCTGTTGGTCGAACGTCCGGAGCAATCGGGCGCGCGGGATGTCAGAGGGCCATTGCCGTCCGCGTCGAAACGCGCTTTATGAGACACGGTCCCATGACGTTCGTATCCTTTCCCCGCGCCTCGCTGGCGCTCGCCCTGGCCCTTGTGGCCGCACCCGTTCCCCTGTTCGCGCAAGCGGTGGTTCAGCCGCTTCCGGGCAGTACCGACGCCGATCGGCTGGGTGAGGTGATGCGCCGGGTCGCGCAGAATCCACGCAATGTCGATGCGCTGGTCGAAGCGGCGCAACTGTCGATCCATCTCGACGATCTGTCCGGCGCGGCCTCGCTGCTGGCCCGTGCCGAAAAGGTCGATTCGCGCGATCCTCGGGTGAAGGCGGGCATGGGGTCAATCCTGGTCCGTTCGGAACGTCCGGGCGAGGCGTTGCGCTATTTCGCCCAGGCCGAGGCGGCGGGCCTCCCCGCCGCAACATTCGCGAGCGATCGGGGCCTGGCCTATGATCTGGTCGGCGACCAGGGGCGGGCGCAGCGCGATTACCGTCTGGCGCTGGCCAGCGCACCCGATGACGAGGTCGTTCGGCGTTATGCCCTGTCGCTGGGTATTTCGGGGCAGAAGGACCAGGCGCTGGACCAGCTCGACCCGCTGCTGCGCAAGACCGACCGTGCCGCCTGGCGTGCGCGCGCCTTCATCCTGGCGATGGGGGGCGACCTGCCGGAGGCGACCCGGATCGCCAGCACCATGATGCCGCCGCAACTGGCGCAGGGGCTGCAACCCTTTTTCCAGCGCTTGCCGACGCTGCCCGCCGTCGATCGCGCCTTTGCGGTGCATTTCGGCGAGACGCGCGCGACGCCCGAGCGGCTGGCCGATGCGCGGCTGGCCCCGAGCCTGCCACCGCTGACGCCCGAGGCGCCGGTCGCCTTGGCCTCGGCCCGGCCGGTCACGCCGCCCGCCGCAACGGCGCCCGCGCGCGACGACCGGCGCCGGAACGGTCGTCAGCCCTTGCGCGGTAGCCGTGGCGAGGCGCTGGCATCCGCCGCCCCTATGGCCGCAACCCCGGCACCTATGGCAACGGCCTCCGTCACGACGCCGCCAGCCACCGCTGCTCCGATGACGAGCACCCCGACGCAGATAGCAAGCGTCGCGCCCGTGGCTCCTGCACCGCAGCCGGGCTTTTCCAACGCCTTGCCCGCCGCGCCTTCGACGGAAAGCCGGCCGCCGGTGGCGCTGGCCGCCAACACGACCGGCGCGATGATCCAGCCGCTGCCCGCCGTGCCCGCGACCCGGCCGATGGCGACCGGCGGTACGATGCAAATGGTCCAGCCCTTGCCCGCCACCACGGCGCCGGTCCAGACCGCGCAGGTTCAGCCGTTGCCAGCACCGGTGGCAACTCCACCGCGCGCCGAAGCCGTCGCCATGGCCGAGGCAGTGCCGAGCAGGACGACCGAGCCCAGCCCGATTAAGCCGACACCGCGCGCGCCCCGGTCGGGCGGGCGCCGTCCGTCGCTGGCCGCGGTGCGGGCGGACCGCGAGGATTCGATCCTGGCCCGGATCGTCGCCAATCTGTCGATCCCCGCCTCCGAACTGGGCGTGGAAGGCCCCGAACGCCCGGTGACGGTCGCGGCAAGCACGCCGATCGCATCGGGTGCGCCGCGTGTTCTGGCCGAAGCCCGCGCCAAGGCCGAGCGTGATCGCGATGCGCGCGAAAAGGTCGCCGAGGCGATCGAGCCCAAGACCAAGGTCCTGACCGCCGCCGAGCGCAAGGCCGCAGCGGCCAAGCTCGCCGCCGAGAAGAAGGCGACGGCCGCGAAGAAGGCGGAGGCCGAAAAGAAGGCGCTCGCCGCCAAGGAAGCCGCCGAGGAGAAGAAGCGTACCAAGGCCAATCCGGAACGCATCTGGGTCCAGGTGGCAGGCGGCGCCAATGAGGACGACCTGCCCAAGGCCTGGGCCGCCGCCAAGGCCAAGGCGCCCGACCTCTTTGCAGGGCATAAGGGGTATAAGACCCCGATCCGCGCCAGCCACCGCGTTCTGACCGGTCCGTTCAAGACCGATGCCGAGGCAAGGGCCTTCGTCAACCAGCTCGCCAAGAAGGGCGTCTCGGCCTTTCCGGTGACCAGCGATGCCGGGCAGGCGGTGACGCGGCTCGACGCCAAGTGAGCCGCTTCGCCCCCTGGGCCTCCTATCCCGAACATAGCCGGGGGCGTCGCCATGACGAGCCGGTGTCGCTGGCGCGGGGGCCGCGCGACGCGTTCCAGCGGGATCGCGACCGGATCATCCATTCGATCAGCTTTCGGCGGCTGCGCCACAAGACCCAGGTCTTCATGGCGCCCGATGGCGATCATTTCCGCGTCCGCCTGACCCACAGCCTGGAGGTCGCGCAGATCGGCCGCACCATCGCCCGCACCTTGGGGCTGAACGAGGATCTGACGGAGGCCTTGTGCCTGGCGCACGATATCGGTCATCCGCCCTTCGGCCATGCGGGCGAGGATGCGCTGAAGACCGCGCTCGCCGATCATGGCGGGTTCGATCATAACGGCCATACGCTGCGCACGCTGACCGAGATCGAGCGGCCCTATCCCCGCTGGGACGGGCTGAACCTCAGCTGGGAGACGCTGGAGGGGCTGGCCAAGCATAACGGGCCGGTGCGCCATCCTGGCTGGGCGCTGCGGACAGCGGATGCGGACTTCCCGCTCGACCTGGACAGCCATGCCTCGCTGGAGGCGCAGGTCGCCGCGCTGGCCGACGATATCGCCTATGACAATCACGATATCGACGATGGGCTACGCGCGGGGTTGCTGACGCTCGACCAGTTGCTGGCCGTGCCGCTGGTCGCGCGCGGCTGGGATGCGGCGCGGGCACAGTTTCCCGACGTCGCGCCCAAGCGGCTGGCGAGCGAACTGATCCGCTCGCAGATCGGCGTGATGGTCAACGACCTGGTCGCCGAAACCCGCACCCGAATCGCCGAGAGCGGGGTGGGGGATGTGGCCGATGTCCGTGCAGCCGGGCGCGCGCTCGTTGGCTTTTCCGATGCGATGCGGGTCGAGGAGCGCGACCTGAAGCGCTTCATGTATGCCAATCTCTACCACCATCCGCGCCAGCTGGCGGCGGCGGATGCGGCGCATGGCATCGTAAAGGGGCTGTTCGCGGCCTATCGGGCCGACCCGATGCAGTTGCCCGAGGAATGGCGCGAGCGTCTGCCCGAGCAGGAACCCGCACGCAGTCGCCATATCGCCGACTTCATCGCGGGCATGACCGATCGCTATGCGGTGCGCTGCTATCGCGAAGTGGTTGGCGAACTGGACCTGCCGGAAGGGTTCTGACCCTCACCGGCAGGTCGGCTCCGACTCAGGCCTTCAGGCCCTTGGCCATGTTGAGATGGGCAGTCACGGTCGGGATCAGCCCGGTCGCGAAGCTCTTGAGCGGTGCGGAATCGCCGGTCGTGGCATAGGCCTTCAGCACGTCCAGCGTCTGCTGATGCCCGGCGGTCTGCTCGGCGATATAGGCCTCGTCGAACGCCTTGCCGTTCAGCGCCTTAAGCTGGTCCAGCTTCTGCTGCTGGTCGGCATTCAGCGTGGGATCGGGCGTGATCGCCGGGGTCGCCGAAGCGGCGGCGGTCTTCAGCTTCGCGGTCGAGCCGGTATGCGCCTCGATCATCCGGCGGGCAAAGGCCTTGACCGACGCCGAGGCGCCGTTGGTGAGGGCCAGCTTCGAAGTTTCGATCTCGAAGGCGTCGCTCGCGGCGGCGGCATTGGCGAAGCTCTGCGATCCGCTGATCGCGGCCGGAGTGGGGGCGGCGGTGGCCGTGTCGTTGGACGCCGCCACGGTGTCCGTGGGCGCGGCCTCGTTCGTCTTCTCGCTTCGGCCACAGCCCGCCAGGGCGAGGAGGGCGCTGGTCGCAAGGATGGTCGCTCGGATCGTCATGTCATTGAACCCCTGGCAGAAAATGCAACCCGACATAAGCGCGCCGGGTGCACGGACGTTCCCGACGATCGACTCCATTGCGGGGCGGGTTCCCGGACCCGAACGCCGATCGCATCGTTGGAGCGGCAACGCCGTCATCTGGCGTAGTCATGAGGGACGCGACGCATATGAGCATTTTCGGCAATATTCTGGGCAAGATCTTTCACCACGGCTCTGCCCAGCCCGCCCCGCAACCGGCCCCGCAACCGGCTCCGGCCAGTCCGGCGGCGCCCGCTTCACCGCCGCCCGCGCCGGTCGCTGCGCCCGCTGCCGAGCCTGCACCGACCCCACAGGCGGTCGATGTCGGCGCGGTGCTAAGCGAAATGGCCGCGATGAAGAATGGCGGCGGCAATTATCAAAGCTCGATCGTCGACCTGCTCAAGCTGCTCGACCTGGATTCCAGCTTGGCCGCGCGCAAGGAACTGGCCCAGGAATTGGGTGTCCATGTCGGCGAGGATGGCTCGGCCGAGCAGAATATCGCGCTTCACAAGGCGGTGATGGACAAGCTCGCGGAAAATGGCGGGCTCGTGCCCGACAGCCTGCGCAACTGACACGCGCGCGTCAGGCTTAACGAAAACGGCCCGCGCATCCCATCGGATACGCGGGCCGTTCCCCCGAAAATCTTGGTCGGATCAGCGAGCGCTGGTCTCGACGCCCGCACCCAGCGCACCGCGCGCTTCGTCGGTGGTGAACGAGACCTGGGTCGCGCCGGTCGTGCCGGTCACGCGGTGGCCCTTTACGACGAAACGGAACGGCTCGCCGCCCGGATAACGATGGCCCTGGATGACCGAATGGCCGTTCTCGCTCGTGCGGGTATAGACATAGGTCTGGCCCTCATGAACGAACTTCTGCTCACCCTCGGCGGCGACGGCACCGATGGTGGGAACGGCGGCGGCGATGGTGGCGGCCAGGATCAGAATGGTCTTGCGCATGATCGAAACTCCCGCTTGTTGGCGTTGAGCCGGATCAGGTCCTCTCGCGTCTTTTTCGACGCTGTAACTTTCGTATACGGATTTATTGCGGTGCAGCACGCACGGCAACTGCAAAGGGTTTTGGCATAATTGCGGAAAACGCAATCGTTCCGGGCCGTCTGCGCCCAAGCATTTGAAGCCCGCGCCCGATTTCGCTAGAGCGCAAAGCTTTGCTACCCCGATCGGACGATGTGATGACCCTCTACACCCGCTTTGCCGCGCATATCGACGCGGCGCTGGACACGCTGGTCGCCGCCGGCACGCTGCCCGGCGGGCTGGATCGCCGCAACGTGACGGTCGAGCCGCCGCGCGATGCGAGCCATGGCGACCTCGCCACCAACGCGGCCATGGTGCTGGCCAAGCCCGCCGGCACCAATCCCCGCGCGCTGGCCGAGGCGATTGCGGCCGAACTGGGCAAGCTGGACGAGGTGGACAGCGTGTCGGTCGCGGGGCCGGGCTTCCTCAACATGCGGCTGACCGATGCGGCATGGCGGGGCGAGCTGGCGGCGATCCCGCAGGCGGGGGCCGATTATGGCCGCTCGACGCGCGGGAATGGCGTGACCGTGAACATCGAATATGTCTCGGCCAACCCGACCGGCCCGATGCATATGGGCCATTGCCGCGGCGCGGTGGTGGGCGATGCGCTCGCCACGCTGCTGGAGTTCGCCGGGCACAAGGTTATCCGCGAATATTATGTCAACGATGCGGGCGGCCAGGTCGACGTCCTCGCCCGCTCGGCGCATCTGCGCTACCGCGAGGCGCTGGGCGAGACGATCGAAATCCCCGAGGGCCTCTATCCGGGCGAATATCTGAAGCCGGTGGGCGCGGCGCTCGCCGCCGAGTTCGGCAACGTTTACGTCGACGCGCCCGAGGGGGAGTGGCTGGTCCTGTTCCGCACCCGCGCGGTGGCGGCGATGATGGCGATGATCCGCGAGGATCTGGCGCTGCTGGGCATCCATCACGACCTCTTCTCGTCGGAGGCCGAGTTGCAGGCGGCTGGCAAGCCCGAAGCGGCCGAGGCCGAACTGCGTTCGCGCGGCCTGGTCTATGACGGCGTGCTGGAGGCTCCTAAGGGCGAGACGCCCGAGGATTGGGAGCCGGTCGAGCTGCCGCTGTTCCGCTCCAGCCAGTTCGGCGACGATCAGGATCGCCCGATCAAGAAGTCGAACGGCGCCTGGACCTATTTCGGTGCCGACCTCGCCTATCACTATCAGAAGGCGCAGTCCGCCGACCAGCTGATCGACATTTGGGGTGCCGACCATGCCGGCACCGTCAAGCGGATCGTCGCTGCGGTCGAGGCGCTGACCGGCGGCAAGACCAAGTTCGACGTGAAGCTGGTGCAGATGGTCCGCCTTCTGCGCGGTGGCGAGCCGGTGAAGATGTCGAAGCGCGCGGGCAATTTCGTCACGCTCGCCGATGTCGTGCGCGAAGTCGGCAAGGACGTGGTGCGCTTCACCATGCTGACCCGGCGGGCGGACGCGCAGATGGACTTCGACTTCGCCAAGGTGGTCGAGGCGTCGAAGGACAATCCGGTCTTCTATGTGCAATATGCCCATGCCCGCATCGCCTCGCTGAAGCGTCGCGCGGCCGAGGCAGGTATCGGCCTGGAGGGCGGCACCGCCGACCTGTCCCTGCTTGATACGGAAGACCTGGCGCTGGTGAAGCTGGCCGCGCAGTTCCCGCGCATCGTCGAAACCGCGGCGACGGCGCGCGAGCCGCACCGAATCGCCTTTTATCTCTATGACTTGGCGGCGGCTTTCCACGCCGCCTGGAATGTCGGCAACGATCGCCCCGATCGCCGCTTCCTGATCGCGGAGAATGCCGAGGTCACGCGTGCGCGTCTTTTCCTCAGCGACGGGATCGGGCAAATCATTCGTAACGGTTTGGCGCTCATGGGTGTCGAAGCGGTTTCGGAGATGAAGTGATGGCGAACGACATGGACCTGGGTCGTGACTATGACCGGGAAGAGGATCGGCTCCCCTGGCTGGAAACCGTCGAAGCCGACGAACCCGAAGGCGTCGGCCTGGGCAAGGTCCTCGCGCTGGTCATTCTGGGCCTGGCCGTCCTCGCGGCACTCGGCTTCGCGCTTTACAAGTGGCAGGCGCATGAAGCGGCGGCGGACGGCGACGGCGCGGTGATCGCCGCGCCCGAGGGCGATTACAAGGTGCGCCCGGCCGATCCGGGCGGCCTGAAGGTCAAGGGCGAGGGCAACACCGCCATCGCCACCAGCGCGGGCAAGCCCGGCGGCACCGGCGCGATCGACCTGCGTGCCGTGCCCGAGGCGCCGATGAACGGTACGCGCGTCGTGCAGAAGCCGACCGAGGCCGGTGGCGGCCGCAACGCCGTGGCGCAGGTTCCCGAATCGGGCGGCAAGCTGGTCGCGCCCGCCCCCGTGGCGGCGGCGCGTCCTGCGGCCGCCGCGTCGACCGGCAGCGGCGCGATGGTCCAGCTGGGCGCCTATCCCAGCGAATCCTCGGCCAATGTTGCCTGGGAACGCTATTCGAAGCGCTTTTCCTATGTCGGCGCGCTGGCCAAGGTGGTCCAGCCCGTCGCCTCGAACGGCAAGACCCTTTACCGCCTGCGCGTGAATGCCGGGTCGGCCAACCAGGCCGCCGACATTTGCGGTCGCCTGCGCGTGGCGGGCGAAAGCTGCTTCGTCGCCAGCTGATCGAACAAGCCCCTTTCCCCGCAGCAGCGGGGGAGGGGCCGGAGTGTTTCGTCCCATGATCCCCGTCATTTTCGGCCTGTCGGGCCCGGTGCTGACCTCTGACGAGCGGGCCTTCTTCGCCTCGGTCGAACCGGCGGGCTATATCCTGTTCAAGCGCAACATCGTCGACCGGGCGCAGGTCCGCGCGCTGACCGACGATCTGCGCGCGCTGGCGGGGCGGGGCGATTTGGCGATCCTGATCGACCAGGAAGGGGGCCGCGTGGCGCGGATGGGGCCGCCCGAATGGCCCGCTTTCCCCGCCGGGCCCGCCTTTGCCAAGCTCTACGAAATCGCGCCCATGTCCGCGATCCAGGCGATGCGCGCCAATGGCCAGGCGCTGGGCCTGATGCTGCGCGAAGTGGGCATCACCGTCGACTGCGCGCCGCTGCTCGACGTGGCGCAAGCCGATACGACCGAGGCGATTGCCTGTCGGGCTTACGGCGCCGAACCGATGCAGGTCGCCGCGCTGGGCCGTGCGATGCTGGAGGGACTGGCGGCGGCGGGCGTGGTCGGCGTGGTCAAGCATATGCCTGGCCATGGCCGGGCGCTGGTCGACTCGCACCATCTGCTTCCCACCGTCACCGCGAGCGAGGCGGAACTGGCGGTCGATCTGGAACCCTTCGTCACCCTGGCGCGCGCACCGATGGGCATGACCAGCCACATCGTGTTCGAAGCCTGGGACGCCGATCGCCCCGCGACCCTGTCGCCGGTCGTCATCGAGCGGATCATCCGGCAGTGGATCGGCTTCGACGGCCTGTTGATGACCGACGATATCGACATGAAGGCGCTGTCGGGCACGGCGGGCGAGAAGGGGGCGGGTGCGCTGGCGGCGGGGTGCGACCTGGTGCTCGACTGCTGGGCGCGGATGGACGAGATGGTCGAGATCGCAGGCCGCGTGCCCCCGATCACCGACGCAGCCCGCGCCCGGCTCGACCGGGCCATGGCAAGTGTCGGTGCGGGCGGGGGCGACTTCGCCGAACTGATCGCCCGGCGCGACGCGTTGCTCGCGCTGGCGGAATAGAAACACCCCATTCCTCCCCATCGAAGATGGGGAGGGGGACCGCGCCCGCAGGGCGTGGTGGAGGGGCAGGGGCGTCAGCCGCCGTCTGCGACGGCGCCCCTCCACCATCGCTGGCGCGATGGTCCCCCTCCCCAAGCGAGCTTGGGGAGGATTGAAGTGGCGATCGGCGGTTTCCCGATTCCTCCCCAAGCTCTGCTTGGGGAGGGGGACCGCCGCGAAGCGGTGGTGGACGGGCATGGGGTCGCCCTTCGCGGGGGAATGATGATCTTGCCCCCCGGCTTCTGCGGAAAGATAAACCCCACCCGGCTCGCCATGGCTTCGCATCGCCGCTAAGCTTGCCCGTGATGACAGGGGAACAGCTGACGCTCGATCTGGACGGATGGGAGGGGCCGCTCGACCTGTTGCTGTCGCTCGCGCGGTCGCAAAAGGTCGATCTGCGGCAGATTTCGATCCTGGCGCTGGTCGAGCAATATCTTCGCTTCATCGACCGGGCGGGGCGGATGCAACTGGAGCTGGCGGCCGATTATCTCGTGATGGCCGCGTGGCTCGCCTATCTCAAATCCTCGCTGCTCCTGCCGCGCCAGCCCGACGAGGACCCGGATCCGGAGGAGATGGCGCTGCGCCTGCAACTCCGGCTCGAACGGCTGGCGGCGATGCGTGAGGCGGGCGCGCGGTTGATGGCCCGCGACCGGCTGGGCCGCGACGTCTTCCCGCGTGGTGCGCCCGAAGGGCTGGCCGTCCAGCGCAAGGCGCTGTGGCAGGCGGAGCTGTACGACCTGATCGCCACCTATGGCCGGATCAATGCGCGCACCCGGCCCGTCATGCATGTCGTCGCCGACCGGCAGGTGATGACGCTGGAGGCGGCGCTGGAACGGGTGTCGATGCTGGTCGGCAGCCGCGTCGACTGGTCGGCGATCGAAACCTTCCTGCCCGACGGCACCGAGCGGCTGCGGCGTTCGGCGCTGGCGTCGAGTTTCCTCGCCGTCCTGGAGCTGGCGCGACAGGGCAAGGTCGAGCTGCGCCAGGCCGCGCCCTTCGCACCGCTGATGATCCGCCAGCCCGCATGAGCGCCCTCGACCCGACGGTCCGCGCGGTGGAGGCCGTGCTGTTCGCCTCGCCCGAACCGCTGAGCATCGATTCGATCCGCGCGCATGTGGGCGTCGAAAAGGGCGGCAGCGATATCCGCACCGCGCTGGAGACGCTGGAGGCGACCTATAGCGGACGCGGCATCGCACTCGTCCAGCGCGGCGACCGCTGGCATTTCCAGACGGCGCCCGATCTCGCCCATCTGCTCCGCCGCGACCGCGAGGAAGCACGCCGCCTGTCGCGCGCGGGCATCGAGACGCTGGCGATCATCGCCTATCACGAACCGGTCAGCCGCGCCGAGATCGAGGCGATTCGCGGCGTCGCCATCTCCAAGGGCACGCTCGACGTCCTGATGGAAGCGGGCTGGGTCCGTCCTGCCGGGCGGCGCGAGGTGCCGGGGCGGCCGCTGATCTATGCGACGACGCCCGCCTTTCTGCAGCATTTCGGGCTGACCAGTCGCCGCGATCTGCCCGGGATCGAGGATCTGCGGGCCGCCGGTCTGCTCGATCCGGTCGACCTGGCGCTGGAACGGCTGGAGGACGAGGCCGAAGCATCGTCGGGCGCGCGCGAAGAACAAGGCGATAGCGATTGAGCGCTTTCCTTTGCGTCACGGCAGCGTCACAATGGAACGCCACGGCTTCCTAAGCCCGATTGGGGGCCCGATCGCATCGCCGACACCATTGCCGCTGGCGATGCCAAGGCCTAGATAGACAGATATATTCCAGGAGACGTGCCATGGGCAGCTTCAGCCCGATCCATCTTGTCGTTCTCGCGATCGTCGCGATCCTGCTGCTGGGCGGCGGGCGTTTCTCCAGCCTGATGGGCGATGTCGCCAAAGGCGTGAAGAACTTCAAGAAGGGCATGGCCGAGGAGGACGAGACGCCCGCCAAGCCGTCGCCGCGTATCGAGGCGCAGAAGTCGGCCGAGCCCGCCTTCGACCGCGATGGCGAGCGCGTGCGCGACGATCGCTGATCCGGCCCGCCTAGACCCAGCACCGGACCTCCATGTTCAACATTGATTCCAGCGAGTTCCTGCTGGTCGCCATCGTCGCGCTCGTCGTGATCGGTCCCAAGGACTTGCCCAAGGCGATGCGTGTCGTCGGTTATTGGGTGGGCAAGGCGCGGGGCGTCACGCGCCAGTTCCGCCAGGGCTTCGACAATATGGTGCGCGAGGCCGAGCTGGAGGAAATGGAAAAGCGCTGGGCGGCGGAAAATGAGCGCATCATGCGCGAACATGCCGCCGAGACGCCGTCGGTGACGCATGTCGATGATGCGCATCCCGCACCGGCCCCTGTCACTCCCGCCGCCTTGCCGGACCCCGCCCATCCGACCATGACGGCCGATGCGCCCCATGCGAATGCGCATCCCGATCATAGCGATCGGCCGGTGATGGTCGAAAAGCCGGTCGTTGCTCCCGCGCCCGACGGCGAACATCCGTCGCGCGGGAATGAGGGGGCCGCGTCGTGAGCGACCTGGACGAAATCGACGCCAGCCGCGCCCCCCTGCTCGACCATCTGATCGAGCTGCGGCGGCGGCTGCTCTACTGCATCGTCGCGATCGCACTGGCGTTCGGCGTGTCGATGTATTTTTCCGAAGCGATCTTCGGTTTCCTCGCCAAGCCCCTGCTCAAGGCGGGGCAGGGCACGTTGGTATATACCCAGATTTTCGAGGCCTTCTTCGTCCAGGTGAAGGTGTCGTTCTTCGCCGCGATGATGATCTCCTTCCCGGTGATCGCCAACCAGCTGTGGCAGTTCGTCGCGCCGGGGCTCTATCGCAAGGAAAAGAAGGCGCTGCTGCCCTTCCTGCTGGCCACGCCCGTGCTGTTCCTGATGGGCGCGGCCATGGCCTATTACATCGCCATTCCGATGGCGCTGCACTTCCTGCTGGGCTTTGACGGCATGGTGGGCGGGGTGAAGCGTGAGGCGCTCCCCGCAATCGGCAATTATTTGTCGTTCGTCATGCAGTTCCTGTTCGCCTTCGGCCTGGCATTCCTGTTGCCGGTGCTGCTGATGCTGCTGGAGCGGGCGGGGATCGTGACCCGCAAGCAGCTGATCGCCGCGCGGCGCTATGCCATCGTCGCGGCGACCGCGGTCGCCGCGGTGCTGACCCCGCCCGACCTGATGTCGCAGGTGCTGCTCGCGGTGCCGCTCATCATCCTGTATGAGCTGGCGATCATCGGCATCTGGTTCACCGAGCGGGCACGGTCCAAGCAGGCCGCGATCGAGAGTGACGAAGAGGAAGCCGACGCGGCGGCGTGATTGGTCGGAATGGGTGGACAGGGTCCTCGGTGAAAGCCGGGGACTTTTTTTATGGGGTTTCCCTTGGCCTTCGACTTCGCTCAGGCGGAACGGGGTGAGGTAGGTTCTCGCCCGGCCGCCGTTCAGCCTGAGCGAAGTCGAAGGCCATGCCCCGAACCTCTCCAGCGGACCGCCTGAAACGCTGCCGTAAAGCCGCTGCGCCGACAAGAATGCAGCCCCCCAATGGAGCAACGAAAAAGGGGCCCCGGCGCTGTCCGCCGGGGCCCCTTTCCATTTCAGCCGGGTGCGTGGCTTACTTCGACTTGTCGGCCGTCTTGGCGACGGTATTGCCCGCCGAGCTGACGTCCTTGCCCATGCCCTCGACCGTGTTGCAGGCACTGACCAGCAACGCACCGGCGACGACTGCCAGACCCATGAGCTTACGCATTCTTAGTCTCCTTCAAGAAATCCGTGACCGCCCAATGCGCCAGCCGCACATTCGTTCCGGCGGTGTCACGGATCACAGGTGGACCGTGTTTCGGATCAAGGGATCGACGATGTGGGAAAAGATTAAGGCCTGGAAGCGTCACCGGGGGGGGGGGGGGGTGGACGCTTCCAGGCCTATGACTTGGACAGCGAGAGCGGGGGGGCATAAGTTCGCTATCCGAAGAGCATAACCCGCTGCCCGGGCAGGGGTTCCCGGCTTTTCCTGCGATCGCGAATCTTTTTTCGGAAAAAAGTTAATCGCGTCCGACGACGGGGATTGCGATCTCATAGGCGCCGGTCAGCGGATCGTGATGCAGCGCGGAACGCAGCTGGCGGGCAAGCCCTTCCATGACCCGGCCATAGCGCTTGCCGATCAGATGGCGCAGCTCGTCCGTCTCGACGAGCGCGCGCGACACGACGCGAACGACCGCGCGCCCCTCTTGTTCGGCGGGCTTGATCGCAACGCGGATCTGCGCCGCGGGATCGCAGTTCATCGCCAGCTCGATCGTCTCGGTCACGAGGAAGGCGACCGCGACCGCGACGTCCTGGTTGACGAGCAGCGGCGCCACGTCGAGCGAGATGCCGATGCCCGCCGCACTTTCGGGGGCCGTGGCGCGGATATTGGCGGCCAGTTCACCGATCATGGTGCGCAGGTTCAGCCCGCGATTTTCCTCCAGCTCGGCGAAATGGTGGCGATGGACCACCGCCAGCGCATCGACCCGCCGCTGGATCGAGGAATAGGCCGCCATCGCCTCCGGCCCCGTCGCGCCGCGCGCGTGGAAGTTGATGAGGCTGGAGATGACCTGCAGGTTGTTCTTGACCCGGTGATGGACCTCGCGGGTCAGCTTGGTCTGGCGCACCAGACCCTCGGCCAGGCCGGCTTCGTGCGTGGCGACCGTTCGGGTGATCGCCTCGAAGGTATCGGCCAGGTCGCGGATCTCCTGGGCGGGCGCAGCCTCGACCTGCGAGATGTCCAGCACTTCGCCTGGTTGATAGGCCGCAACGATGCCGCGCAGGCGGCGTAGCGGGCGGATCAGCAGGCGGTCGACGATGAACCAGCCCAGCACGACCGCCGCCAGCCACATCAACAGCGGCAGGGCGAGCGCCACGATCAGCGAGGAGGTGATGGGCGCGCTGGGCGTCGAGGTGCGCAGGACCAGCCCGGCAATGCCAAGCTCGGTCCGCATCGACTTCATCCGGTCCAGCGCACCCTGTCGCGCAAGCGAATGGAGGGGCAGCGCCTCGCCGTCCAGCTCCAGCACTGATGCGATCGGACTGGTCGGTGCGGTCTGGTCGATCAGCGACTGGAGGAAGGGCAGCGGGAAAAAGGCGCGGGCCTGGGCGCGTCCGTCCTGGCTGGCGACCGACAGGACCAGCCCCTTGCCGGGCAGGATGTCGGCGCCGATGGGCGACCCGTCGATCGGCGTCGGCAGCGCGGTGGGTAGGGGATCGCCGCACAGCGTCTTCCCCGCGCGATCGGTGATGAGGAAGCGCGCGCCGGTCAGCGACTGTTGCGCGAACACGCCCTGGGCCCGCGCGCAGCTGGGCATGTCGCGCGGATCCTGGCCCATCGCCCGCACCGCGACGCGCAGCGCGGTCATGTCGCCCATCAGCTCGGCGGCGATGGCGCGGGCATCCTCATTGGCGGCGATGCGCAGGCGGCCGCTGGCCTCGCTATCGGCCAGGCGGGTCGTCTGCAGGGTAGCGAAGATCGCAATCGCGGCCAGGATGAACAGGGTGCTGCCGAGAACGAGCACGAGTTTGGCGCCCGTCGTCAGACGCGGCGGGGCGGGACGGAGGCGTTCGAGCGCCTCGACGTCGTCGGTGGGGGAATTACTGGCCATGCGGCCCGACGTCAGCCCAGCTTGCTGAGCAGGTCAAGCATCTCGTCGGGGATCTTTTCGTCGACGGTGTTCTGATAGGCTTGGCGAAGCGCCGAGCCCGCATCTTTCTCACCACCCTTTTGGGGAGCGGCGGACGGCGTCTTCTTCGTCTTGTTGCCCAAACTCAAAATATCCCCCTGCACGACCCACTAGCGGGGCAACCGACGCAATGGCGACCCTCGGCGTCGCCGGTCGGCCTGACGCCCAGAGCCTATAGTTGATGTGGCGATGAAACCAAATTCGATCTGGTTGGTTCCCGATGCGATACGAAAAATCCGTTCGTCCTGTCACGACGGCGCGGCGAGCGGGCTTTTCGCGGAACGGCATTGAAAACAAGCGCGGCGGCCAGCACATCGGGCATTCGCGAATATCTCAGGGAGTGATCATTACCCATGTCGCTTGGACAGCAGCTTGCGCCCCATCTTCCCTTCCTGCGGCGCTATGGCCGGGCCCTGACCGGCAGCCAGATGCACGGCGACAAATATGTTCGCGCCACGCTGGAGGCGATCGTCGCGGCCCCGGACCAGTTTCCGCGCGACGTCGATCCGCGCCTGGGCCTCTACCGCATGTTCCAGGGCATCTGGTCCTCCGCCAATTATGACGAGCTGGACAATGACGGTGTCGATGCCGACGGCAACGAAGGCGTCGCCCGTGCCCGGCTCGCCCGCATGACGCCGCTGTCGCGCCAGGCACTGCTTCTGACCGCGATGGAGGGCTTCACGCCGGAGGACGCCGCCTATCTGATCGACGTGGAGCCGAGCGAGGTCGAGAATCTCGTCTCCGAAGCGCTGGTCGAGATCGAGAAGCAGACCCGCGCCCGCGTGCTGATCATCGAGGACGAGCCGATCATCGCGATGGATATCGAGACGATCGTGCGCGACCTGGGTCATGAAGTCACCGGCGTCGCCGTGACCCGTGACGAGGCCGTGGCGCTGGCCATGGAGGATCGTCCCGGCCTGGTGCTGGCGGATATCCAGCTTGCCGATGACAGCTCGGGCATCGACGCGGTCAAGGACATCCTGGCCGAGTTCGAGGTGCCGGTGATCTTCATCACCGCGTTCCCCGAGCGCCTGCTGACCGGCGAGCGGCCGGAGCCGACCTTCCTGATCACCAAGCCGTTCCAGCGCTCGACCGTGAAGGCGGCGATCAGCCAGGCGCTGTTCTTCGACCAGAGCACCGTTCCCGCGGAGTAAAGGTAGATCAACAAAGTCTATCAGTTACGGACCCAAAACGGTCGACGGGCGTTGAGGTGGACATGGCTGATCCCAATGAACCCATTCATGTCGCCAAAGAGGATGCCAGGGCAGGCTCCACTCCGCATGTGACGCGGTATGTCCTGCCCATTTCGCTGATCCTCGTGATCGTGATCTTCGCCTATCTGGTGTTGCGCTGATCCGGGTTTGGTTCATTATGGCCTTGGTACGGCTGGCAATTATGCGCCGGTCACCTTATGTTTCGAAACGGCCGCAGCTTCGGCCGTTTCCGATGATCGGATTTTCATGACGCAGCCACTGACGCGGGACGAGATCGAGGATGACGCGACCGATGCGCCCGTCGAGCACGTCGCGCTGGACGATTCCGAATTCAAGACGGAACTGGCCCGCGTGATCCCCCATCTGCGCGCCTTTGGCCGATCGCTGTCAGGTAGTCGCGATCTGGCCGACGATCTGGTGCAGGAAACGTTGCTCAAGGCCTGGGCCGCGCGCAAGCGGTTCCAGGCGGGCACGAATATGCGTGCCTGGACCTTCATCATCCTGCGCAACCTCTATCTGTCGCAGATGCGTCGCGCGCGTTTCAAGGGCGAGTGGGACGATCTGGTCGCCGACCGCATCCTGGCGGCGCCCGCCAGCCAGGATCGCCATGTCGAACTGGGCGATATGCAACGCGCGCTGATGCACCTCCCCCAGCCGCAGCGCGAGGCGCTGATCTTGGTCGGTGCGGGCGGCTTCGCCTATGAGGAAGCGGCCGAGATCTGCAACGTCGCGGTCGGCACGATCAAGAGCCGCGTGGCGCGCGGTCGTGTCGCGCTGGAGGCGATCCTGACCGAAGGCGCGTTGCCCTCGCGTCGCCTGCATGAAACCGACAGCAGCAAGACCGCGCTCGACAGCATCATGGGCGATGTCGACCAGTTGAGCGGCGGGCGGTAAACCGCCTCACGGCGTGACATGTGACCGTCTCGGCCCCCAAGGCCGGGGCGGTTTTTTTTATGGAGATGGGGCTTGGCCGATGCTTCGTCGGGTTGGGAGGCGGTGGCGGATCGCTTCGCCACGCTGCGCTCCGACGTGGGGACGGAGGTCGTCCTGCGCTGGGCCGCGCATTTGCCGCCGGGCGGGGAGATACTGGATATCGGCTGCGGTACCGGCGTGCCGATCGGGCGGGCGCTTCGGGCGGCGGGATTTGCGCTGTTCGGGGTCGACCCTTCGCCGACCATGTTGGCCGCCTATCGCCGCCATGTCCCGGATGCGATCACGGCTCGCCAAACGGCCGAAGATAGCGATTTTTTCGAGCGTCGATTTGACGGGATCGTCGCGATCGGGCTGGTCTTCCTGTTGTCGCCGGGCGATCAGCATCGCCTGTTGCTGCGTCTGGGGGCTGCGCTCCGGCCGGGCGGGCGCTTTTTATTCAGTGCGCCCCGCATGGCATGTGCGTGGAACGACAGTCTGACGGGCAGGGCATCCCAGTCGCTCGGCGAAGGCGAATATGCCCGGTTCCTGGTGGAGGCGGGGATGCGGTTGGTGGCCGATTATACCGATGAGGGCGGCAACCATTATTATCACGCGGTATCGACGGCGGGTCAGGCCTGATCGAACGGATTCGCGTCCCGGCCCCCGCGTCCCCGCAGCGGCGAACGGTCCAACCGGCTGAGCAGTCGCACCCAATGATCCGGTAGGCAAATGGGGTCGGAAAAGGCCGAGCGGAGCGCGCGGCCGATATCGTCGGTGCGCCGGGGGGCGCGGACGATGCGGATTTCGCTGTTTCCGGGTTCGGTGCTCATCATGGCAACATAACCGATGAGGTCTTGACAAGTTGCAAATAATCTGATGCGCCACCGTCAACATTGCGGAAAATCTTTGATGTGACGGGCTTGGCCAGCGTAGAAGCGCGAGCATGACCAAAGTCCCATCGTCCTTGCCCGATGCGGTCGCGCGCGCGCGCCGAAATGCGTCCTTTCTGGCGATGCTGCTCGACCGCGAGCCCGAGATCGAAGCACGGGCGCTGGAGAATGTGCTCGTCGATCCGTCACCTTTGGGTGGCGACCTGCCGGTGGGGACCGCGCTGCGCCGGGAGCGGCGGGCGCTGGCGCTGACCGTGGCGCTGGGCGATCTGGCGGGGTTGTACGACCTGACCGAGGTCACGCACCGCCTGACCGATTTTGCCGATCGCGCGCTCGACCGGGCGATCCGTGCCGCGATCGAGGAGCGGACGCCGGGCGCCGAGCCGGTCGGGTTCGCCGCCATCGCGCTCGGCAAACAGGGCAGCCGCGAGCTGAATTATTCGTCCGACATCGACCCCATATTGATCTTCGATCCGCAGACCTTGCCCCGTCGCCCGCGCGAGGAGCCCGAGGATGCGGCGGTCCGGATCGGCAAGCGGGTGATCGAACTGCTCCAGGCGCGCGACGGCGAGGGTTATGTGCTGCGCGTCGACCTGCGGCTGCGCCCCTCGCCCGAGGCGACGCCGATCGCGATTCCCGTCGAGGGCGCGATCGCCTATTATGAGAGCCAGGCGCTGACCTGGGAGCGGGCGGCGTTCATCCGCGCGCGGGCGGCGGCGGGCGATATGGCGCTGGGGCAGCGTTTCCTGGATGCGATCCGGCCCTTCGTCTGGCGGCGCGCGCTCGATTTCGGCGCGGTCGGCGAAATTCGCGACCTGACTCGCCGCATCCGCGACCATCATGCCCAGGGGCAGGCGATGGGCCCCGGCTACGATCTGAAACGCGGCCGCGGCGGCATTCGCGAGATCGAGTTCTTCGCGCAGATTCATCAGCTGATCCATGGCGGGCGCGATCCCGCCCTGCGCGCGCCTGCGACGCGCGATGCGCTGGCGCGGCTGGCCGAGGCGGGGCGGATCGACGCAGGCGAGGCGGCGGCGCTGTCCGATGCCTATGTGCTGCTGCGGACGATCGAACACCGGGTACAGATGCTGGATGATCGCCAGACGCACCAATTGCCGCTGGGCGAGGGGCTGGACCGGGTGGCGGGCCTGCACGGCCTGGCGGATGGCGCGGCGCTGGTCGCGATGCTGGCGCCCGTCACGGCGCGGGTGGGCACGCTCTACGATGCGCTGGATGCGGATGAACGGCCGCGCCTGCCGCATGATCCGGTCCTGCTGAACGCGCGGCTGGCGGCGGCGGGTCTGCGCGATGTCGAGGCGGCGGCGCGGCGGATCGCGGCGTGGCGCGGCGGCGACTATGCCGCGCTGCGCAGCCCGGCGGCGCGTGAGGCGCTGGACGCGGTGCTGCCGACATTGGTCGAGGCACTGGGCGAGGCGCCCGATCCCGATGCCGCGCTGCTCAAACTCGATTCGCTGTTCGAGCGGATGACGAGCGCGATCAACATCTTCCGCCTGCTGGAGGCGCGACCCGGTCTCGCCAGCCTGACCGTGGCGATCCTCAGCCATGCCGCGCCACTCGCCGCCGAACTGGCGCGGCGGCCCGCCTTGCTGGACGGGCTGATCGACGCCTCGGCCTTCGAGCCTTTGCCGGCGGTCCGGTTCCTCGAACGGGCGATGCGCGCCGGCGAGACGGGGCAGGATTATCAGGACCGGCTGGACCATGTTCGTCGTGTCGTCGGCGAACTGCGCTTTGCCCTGGGGGCGCAGATCGTCGCGGGGCGGGCCGATCCGCTGGCGGTGGCGGGCGGCTATGCCCGCGTCGCCGAGGCGGCGGTCGGCGTGCTGGCGCAGGCGACGGTGGACGAGTTCACCGCCGCGCATGGCCGGGTGCCGGACAGCGAGCTGGTCATCCTGGCGCTGGGGCGAATGGGTGGCGCGGCGCTGACCCATGCCTCCGACCTCGACCTCGTCTATCTCTTCACCGGCGAGTTCTCGGCCGAGTCCGATGGGCCCAAGCCGCTGGGCGCGACGCTATATTATAATCGGCTGGCGCAGCGGGTGACGGCGGCGCTGTCGGTGCCGACCCAGGCCGGGCCGCTCTATCCGGTCGATACGCGGCTGCGGCCGTCGGGTACGCAGGGGCCGCTGGTCGTGTCGGTCGAGAGTTTCGCGCGCTATCAACGCGAGGATGCCTGGACCTGGGAGCATATGGCCCTGACCCGCGCGCGGCCGATCTTCGGCTCGGCGGAGGCGCGGGCCGCGGTGTCCGCGATCGTCGCCGATGTGCTCAACGGCAATCGCCCGGCGCGTGACATCGCGGTGGAGGCGGCCGGGATGCGCGCCGATATGGCCCGGCACAAGCCGCCGCAGGGGCCGCTCGACGTCAAGCTGCTGCCCGGCGGTCTGGTCGATCTGGAGTTCGCGGTGCACCGCGCGCAGCTGATCTATCGGACCGGCTTCGACCCCGATCTGGGCGGGGCGATCGCGCGGCTGGTCGAAGCGGGCCTGATGCCGCCCGCGATGGGCCCGGCGCATGACGTGCTGACCCGCGCGCTCGTCGCCTTCCGGCTGCTGGTCCCCGATGGGCAGGCGCCGCCCGAGCCGACTTGGCCGCTGATCGCGCGGGCCATGGCACTGCCGGACTGGGACGCGGTGGTTGAAACGCTGGACGCGACGCGGCAGGAGGTGCGGGCAATCTGGCAAGGAGCGGGCGATGGAACTGGGTGACGCGATTCCGGCGGTGACGGTCAAGACCGCGAACGACGCGCCGCTGGCGCTGGGCGAATTGGCGGGGCCGCTGGTCGTCTATTTCTATCCCAAGGACGATACCAGCGGCTGCACGCGCGAGGCGCAGGACTTCACCGCGCTGGCGGGCGATTTCGCGCAGGCGGGCGTGCGGGTGATCGGCATCTCCAAGGACAGCCCGGCCAAGCACCGCAAGTTCACCGAGAAGCACACGCTGACCGTCGAACTGGTCAGCGACGAGGAGGGTGGCGCCTGCGAGGCGTTCGGCGTCTGGGGCGAGAAGCAGCTCTACGGCAAGACCTATATGGGCATCGAGCGGGCGACCTTCCTGTTCGGGCGCGACGGCACACTCGCGCAGAGCTGGCGCAAGGTGAAGGTGCCCGGCCACGCCCAGGCGGTGCTGGAGGCGGCACGCGCGCTGTGACGACGATCGCGCAAGGATGCGCGGCGGTCCTGCGCGAAGGCGATCCGCGCGCCAAGGTGCGGATCGCCCGCGCCACGGCGCGCGCGTGGCGCCGGGGGGCGTTGGAGCATCGCTTCGACGTGGCGATGCCCGATGCGCCGGGGCGGCCCGACCGGCCCGAACTCCTGCCGCCCAACCGGATGCCGAAGCGCGGGCGCGGCGGCTCGGAGAAGGGGCGGATCGCGCTGCTCCACGCGCTGGCGCATATCGAATTTTCGGCGATCGACCTGGCCTTCGACGCGGCGGGGCGGTTCGGGGCGCAGTTTCCGCGCCGCTTCGTCGATGACTGGATCTCGGTCGGCGCGGATGAGGCGATGCATTTCGCCGTGCTGAACCGCCGGTTGAAGACGCTGGGATCGGGGTACGGCGACCTGCCCGCCCATGCCGGGCTGTGGGAATCGGCGGAAGAAACCGCGCATGATGCGATGGCACGGCTGGCCGTCGTACCGATGGTGCTGGAGGCGAGGGGCCTCGACGTCACGCCGGAGACGGTCGCCCGCTTTCGCACCGGGGGCGACGAGCCGTCGGCGCGCATCCTCCAGCGCATCTATACCGACGAGATCCGCCATGTCGGATTCGGCGCGAAATGGTTCGGCTATCTGGCTGCCGGGCATGACATCGAGCCGGCCAAACATTGGCAAATGCTGGTCCGGCGGCATTTTCGCGGGGTGGTTAAGCCACCGTTCAACGTTTCGGCGCGCGAGACAGCCGGTTTGACGCGCGATTTCTACGAGCCCCTTGCGGACATGGAACCCGTGAAGGCACAAGCTGACCGTCTGTAACGCGGTGGGGCTGCGAAACAGCATTGGATGGACGAAGCCGGGCAAACCCGATCGGGGGCGCTTGGCCGCAACGTGTCGGGGTTCGATGAAGCAGCTTCAGTTTTCGGGTAAATCGATTGCTTCGCGCGTCCGATCCGTCCTTGCCACCGTCGCCGTTATCGGCCTGACCGCACCGGCCGCCATGGCCTCGTCGGCACCGGCCGCGCCCAAGGCGTCGAAGGCGGTCGGCGGCGAATATATTCCCGCCAGCAGCGCCGAAGCCTCGGCCGACCTGCGCACCGACCAGCAGTTTCGCACGATCTTCCAGGCCTGGAAGAAAATGGACGCCCGGCAGAATGGCGTGATCGCGATCCCCTCTGTCCATCCGGTCGAGAAGCTTCAGTTCACCAGCAATTTCGGCATCCGCTCCGACCCGTTCCGCGGCACCGCCGCGATGCACGCCGGGGTCGATATTCCGGGCCCGATCGGCACGCCGATCTACGCCACCGCGGACGGCATCGTCGATCATGCCAGCTGGCAGGGTGGCTATGGCAACATGGTCGAGATCAACCATGGCAAGGGCATCGCGACCCGCTATGGCCACCTGTCCAAGATCCTGGTCGCCGACGGCGCGCGCGTGACGCGCGGCCAGCTGATCGCGCTGATGGGCTCGACCGGCCGTTCGACCGGCTCGCATCTCCATTATGAAGTCCGCATGGACGGCCATGCGGTCAACCCGGTCCCCTTCCTGACCACGGGCGATTACCTGACCGCGTCGCAGGATCATGCGATCCACCAGATCCCCGTTTCGACCGACGGCCCGGCTGCACAGGACTAAAATTTGTTCCTCCCCTGCAAGGGGAGGGGGACCATGCGAAGCATGGTGGAGGGGTGTCGACACCCCTCCGTCAGTCCTGCGGACTGCCACCTCCTCTTGCAGGGGAGGAATCATGGGATCGGGATTGCCCCACTCGGCCCCCACGCCTATCTGATTGCCATGGCCACCAGCATTTCCGAAATCGCGCTGACCCCGGCCGCCGCGGCGCGTGTCGCGACGATCGCCGAGCGGCAGAACAAGCCCGCCATCCTGCGTCTGTCGGTCGAGGGCGGCGGTTGTTCGGGTTTCCAGTATAAATTCGGCCTGGCCGATGCCCCCGCCGACGACGATGCGGTCGCCCAGACGGATGGCGTCACGCTGGTCGTCGACAGCATCAGCCTGGACCTCGTTCGGGGCGCGCAGGTCGATTATGTCGAATCGCTCGGCGGCGCGGCGTTTCAGGTGAAGAACCCTAATGCCGCCTCGGGCTGCGGCTGCGGCACCAGCTTCTCGGTCTGACGTGAAGATCACCACCTACAACGTCAACGGGATCAAGGCCCGTCTGCCCCGCCTGCTCGAATATCTGGCTGAGGCGGAGGCTGATGTCGTGTGCCTTCAGGAGCTGAAGGCCAGCGACGAGACCTTTCCGATCAAGGATATCGAAGCGGCCGGGTACGGCGCGGTCTGGCATGGGCAGAAAAGCTGGAACGGCGTCGCCGTCCTCGCACGCGGTACCCAGCCGGTCGAGCGGCAGCGCGGCCTGGCGGGCGAGGATGAGGACGAGCATAGCCGCTACCTCGAATGCGAGGTGAACGGGCTGGTCGTCGCCTCGCTCTACCTGCCCAATGGCAATCCGCAGCCGGGGCCGAAATTCGATTACAAGCTGAGCTGGATGGAGCGACTGGCGGCGCGCGCGCGGGCCTTGCTGGCGGAGGAAGTCCCGGCGGTGCTGGCAGGCGACTACAATGTCATCCCGAACGACGACGACACTTTCTCCGTCCCCGCGATGGCGAGCGATGCGCTGATGCAGCCGGAGAGCCGCGCGGCCTATCGCCGGTTGCTGGCGCAAGGCTGGACGGACTCGCTGCGGACGCGCGCGCCCAAGGGCGGGGTGTGGACGTTCTGGGACTATCAGGCCGGATCGTGGCAACGCGATGCGGGGTTCCGCATCGACCATCTGCTGCTCAGCCCGCAGGCCGCCGATCGGCTGGTCGATGCAGGCGTCGACAAGAGCTATCGCGGCCGGGAAAAGGCTAGCGATCATGCCCCGACCTGGGTGAAGTTGCGGGACTGACCTATCCTCCCCGGTACGGGGAGGGGGACCGCCGCGAAGCGGTGGTGGAGGGGGATAGCCTCATAGGCTATCCTAGGACGAAGCCCCCCTCCGTCAGGCCTTCGGCCTGCCACCTCCCCGTGCCGGGGAGGAGCTTTTTTGATCCGAGACCTTCTATGCGCCGTGCCGCTAGCCTGTTGATCCTCACCCTGACCCTCACCGCCTGCGGACAACGCAGCCCCGACGCGCGCCTGGCCGATGCCGACGCGCAGGACCGCGCACGGCAGGAGAAGGTCGCCAAGGACATGGTCGCGCAGACCGAGGATCAGGTGCGGGTCAGGATGCTGGAGCAGCGGGTGGCGGCGCTGGAGGCGCAGGTCGCGGCGATGCAGGGCGATCGCAAGCTGCTGGATGCGCAATTGGTCGAACAGCGGCTCAACCAGATCGAGGCGGGGCGGGTGAGCGCGGCGGATGCGCCGGCTCCGGCACCCTCGGCTACGGCGACGCTGTCCGCGACGCGCGGCCAGGCGAAAATGCCGGCTCCGGCCGCGACACCCTCCACGCGCAAGCCGCTGGTCCTGGACCTGCGATAGCTCGCTGCGCGAAGGGCGAAAGGGGCGCCCGGCACGGTGGCCGGAGCGCCGGAGACGATTACTTCTTCAGGTGCGCCGAGATGAACTTGTTCATCTCGAACATGGTGCACTTGTCCTTGCCGAACACCTTCTTCAGCTTGTCGTCGGCCAGGATCTCCCGCTTGTTCTCGGGGTTCTGCAGGTTGTTGGCCTTGATATAGTCCCACACCTTGCTGATGACCTGGCTGCGCGGCAGCTTCTCGTTGCCGACGATCGCGCCCAGTTCCTCGGACGGCTGAACCGGTGCGTGGATGCCGGTGCCCGTGGTTGCGGTGGCCATGTTATTCCTTCCCTTAATCCTTCTGCGCCCCGGCCGTTCGGCGGGTCGCGCGTGAATCACGCCTTCTTAAGCGCGTCCGCCTTGTGCGCCGCCTTTCCGCCGTTGTCACTCTCTACTATGTATTGTGGCTCGTCCTTCGACGCGCGGACCGTGTGGCCCTTGATGGAGGTGTCGCTGGTCTGCTTCTTGACGACCTTGCCCTCGGCGGTGCCGCCATGGCTGTTCCATTCGACATGGTCGCCCTTTTTGAAGTCGGTCATCATCACTCTCCCGTTTTGCTGATCAGCGTCAATTCGCCGGGCCCATCCTTGGTTGCATGCGGCATCGCGACACGGCATCAGGACGCCCGAGCAAGGAGACCGAAACCATGAAGACCCGCGCCGCCGTCGCCTTTGAAGCGAAGAAGCCGCTCGAAATCGTCGAACTCGATCTGGAAGGGCCCAAGGCCGGTGAGGTCCTGGTCGAGATCATGGCGACCGGCATCTGCCACACCGACGCCTATACGCTCGACGGCCTGGACAGCGAGGGCATCTTCCCCAGCGTGCTGGGCCATGAAGGCGCCGGCATCGTGCGCGAAGTGGGCGCGGGCGTGACGAGCGTCGTGCCCGGCGATCACGTCATCCCGCTCTACACCCCCGAATGCCGCCAGTGTAAGTCGTGCCTGTCGGGCAAGACCAACCTGTGCACCGCGATCCGCGCCACGCAAGGCAAGGGCCTGATGCCCGACGGCACGACGCGGTTCAGCTATAAGGGCCAGCCGATCTTCCACTATATGGGCTGCTCGACCTTTTCGAACTTCACCGTCCTGCCCGAAATCGCGGTCGCCAAGATCCGCGAGGACGCGCCGTTCGACACCAGCTGCTATATCGGCTGCGGCGTGACGACGGGCGTCGGCGCGGTGGTCAACACCGCCAAGGTCCGGCCGGGCGAGAATATCGTCGTCTTCGGCCTCGGCGGCATCGGCCTGAACGTCATCCAGGGCGCCAAGCTGGCAGGCGCGGGCCGGATCATCGGTGTCGACCTCAACCCCGCGCGCGAGGAATGGGGCCGCCAGTTCGGCATGACCCACTTCCTCAACTCCAAGGGGCTGAGCCGCGAGGAGACGATCGCCAAGATCCTCGAACTCACCGATGGCGGCGCAGACTACAGCTTCGACGCGACCGGCAATACCGAGGTGATGCGCACCGCGTTGGAGGCATGCCATCGCGGCTGGGGCACCAGCATTATCATCGGCGTGGCCGAGGCGGGCAAGGAGATCAGCACCCGTCCGTTCCAGCTGGTCACGGGCCGCAACTGGCGCGGCACGGCGTTCGGCGGCGCGCGCGGGCGGACCGACACGCCCAAGATCGTCGACTGGTACATGAACGGCAAGATCCAGATCGACCCGATGATCACCCACCGGCTGACGCTGGAGGAGATCAACAAGGGCTTCGACCTGATGCATGCGGGCGAGAGCATCCGCAGCGTGGTGATCTTCTGATGTTCAGCCATGTCATGCTGGGGGCCGACGATATCGCCGCGGCCAAGCGCTTCTACGACGCGACGCTGGCCGTGCTGGGCGCGCCGGTGGGGGTGGTCGATCCGCTCGGGCGGCTGGTCTACAACCATAAGGGCGCGCGCTTCCTGATCTCCAAACCGATCAATGGCGAGCCCGCGACCTACGCCAATGGCGCGACGCTGGGTTTGGCGATGGACTCTCCCGAGCAGGCCGATGCCTGGTATGCGGCGGGTCTGGCGAATGGCGGCACCGCGATCGAGAACCCGCCGGGCATCCGCCAGGTGCCGGTCGGCAAGGTCTATCTGGCCTATTTGCGCGATCCCACGGGCAACAAGCTGTGCGCGCGTCATCTGGTGGAGGCGAACTGATGTATACCCATGTCATGGTCGGATCGAACGACATCGCGCGGTCCAAGACCTTTTATGATGCGCTGTTCGGCGCGCTTGGCGGCCAGCCGGGGCGGCAGGACCCCAAGGTCGAGCGCGTCATGTATCTGCACAATGGCGCCGTCTTTATCGTGACCCGCCCGATCGACGGCCAGTCGGCGACCCATGCTAATGGCGGCACGATCGGGCTGGGCGCGGCTGACCCTGCGCAGGTGGAGGCGGCCCATGTGGCGGGCGTCGCGAATGGCGGCACCGCCATCGAAGGGCCGGTGGGCGAGCGCGACACCGGCATGGGCAAGGCCTATCTCGGCTATCTGCGCGACCCGGACGGCAACAAGCTCTGTCTCGGCTGTCGCCTGCCCGCCGCATGACCGACCATATCCTGACGCTGGCGTGCCAGGACCGGGTCGGCATCGTCGCCGCCGTGTCCGGCGTGCTGGCGGGGATCGACGGGTTCATCCTCGACAGCCAGCAATATGCCGATCTGGAGACGGGGCGCTTCTTCCTGCGCATCGTCTTCAAGGGGCAGGGCGCGCGGTTTCCCGCCTCGGTCGAGGGGGTTCGCGCGGCGCTGGCCGAGCCTGCCGCGCGGTTCGGCTTCGACTGGCATGTCGCGCCCGCCAGCGAGCGGCCCCGGATGCTGATCGCGGTGTCGAAGGGCTCGCATTGCCTGAACGACCTGCTGCATCGCTGGCGGACCAACACGCTGCCGGTCGAGATCGTCGGCGTCGTGTCCAACCATGATAGCTTGCGCCCGCTGGTCGAGTGGCATGGCCTGCCCTGGCATCACCTGCCGGTCGGCGACGCCAATCGCGCGGAGCAGGAGGCGGCGATGCTCGCCTTGATGGAGAGTACACAGGCCGATTATCTGGTCCTCGCCCGCTATATGCAGGTACTGGGCGAGCGGCTGGTCGCCGCGCTGCCGGGGCGGTGTATCAATATCCATCACAGCTTCCTGCCCGGCTTCAAGGGCGCGCAGCCCTATCACCGGGCGCACGCGCGCGGCGTCAAGCTGATCGGTGCGACCGCGCATTTCGTGACCGCCGACCTGGACGAAGGGCCGATCATCGAACAGGCGGTCGAGCGGGTCGATCACCGCGCCAGCGTCGACGACCTGATCCGCATCGGCCGCGATATCGAGGCACAGGTGCTGGCCCGCGCGGTCGCCTGGGTGGGCGAGCGGCGCGTCTTCCTCAATGACAACCGAACGGTGGTGTTCCGATGACGATCGAGACGATGTCGACCTCCAAGGCGCATGGTGGCGTGCAGGGCGTCTATGCTCATGACAGCGAAGCGACGGGCACGCGCATGACCTTCTCGGTCTTCGTGCCCGCGCATGAGGACGGCGAAAAGCTGCCGGTCCTCTGGTATTTGTCGGGCCTGACCTGCACCCATGCCAATGTCACCGACAAGGGCGAGTTTCGAGGGCCTTGCGCCGAACACCGGGTGATCTTCATCGCGCCCGATACCTCGCCGCGTGGGGAGGGCGTCGCGAATGACGACGCCTATGACATGGGGCAGGGGGCGGGCTTCTATGTCGATGCGACGCAGGAACCCTGGGTCAAGCATTTCCAGATGCGGACCTATATCGAGCAGGAACTGCCCGCACTGATCGCCGAGCATTTCCCCATGGCGGACATAGACGCGCAAGGAATCACCGGCCATTCGATGGGCGGGCATGGCGCGCTGACCATCGGCCTTCGCAACCCCAACCGGTTCCGCAGCGTGTCGGCCTTCGCGCCCATCGTCGCCCCGAGCCAGGTGCCATGGGGCGAAAAGGCGCTGGGCGGCTATCTTGGGCCGGACCGGGCGGCATGGCGACAGGCCGATGCCGTCGCGCTGATCGAGGACGGCGCGCGTCTGCCCGACCTGCTGGTCGATCAGGGCGATGCCGACCAGTTCCTGACCGAACAGCTCCGCCCCGAACTGCTCGCGGCGGCGTGCGATGCGGCCGGGATCGCCCTGACGCTGCGGATGCAGCCGGGGTACGACCATAGCTACAACTTCATCTCGACCTTCATGGCCGACCATGTCGCCTGGGCGGCGGAGCGGTTGCGCGGGTAATCCGCCTACCGAGCCAATCGGCCCTCCCTCCGTTCGGCCTGAGCGAAGTCGAAGGCCAAGGGATTTCGCCTGGGTTCAGCCGGTGCGGCGTGGCCTTCGACTACGCTCAGGCTGAACGGGCTGGGGTATAAGGGAGGGGGGAAGAGCCAGTGCTGAGATTGGCGACGCTGGCGTTGGACCCTGTCACCATCCAGCCAAGCCTCCCAACCGCCGTTCAGCCTGAGCGAAGTCGAAGGCCACGCCACACCGCCGAGTGGCTGTCCCAGGGCTCCGACATCTTCGGGCTGAACCGAACGGGGGATCGTCTGGCGTTCCGGCGAGTTTTGCACCCCGGCAATCGTTCCGCTATCGCACCGGCTTTGACGTGAAGGACAGTATATGAGTTGCGCCCATGGCGATCCGGACGATGGCGACCTGATCGGCGAAGATGGCAAGATCGCCGTGCCGGACCATGTCGCGGACGCCATCCGTACGCTGATCGCCTGGGCCGGGGACGATCCCACGCGCGAAGGGCTGGTCGACACGCCAAAGCGCGTCGCACGGGCGTGGGCCGAATATTGCGCAGGCTATGGCGACGACCCCGCCGTTCACCTGTCGCGCGTGTTCGAGGAAGTCGGCGGCTATGACGAGATCGTGCTGCTGAAGGACATCCCCTTTCAGTCGCATTGCGAGCATCACATGGCGCCGATCATCGGCCGTGCGCATATCGCCTATCTGCCGCGCAACCATGTCGTCGGCATTTCCAAGCTCGCCCGCGTCCTGCACGGCTTTGCCCGCCGGTTGCAGGTGCAGGAGCGGCTGACCGCCGAGGTTGCCGACTGTATCTGGGAAAACCTCAAGCCGCTGGGCGTCGCGGTGGTGATCGAGGCGACCCATGCCTGCATGACCGCGCGCGGCGTCCGCACGCCCGGCGTCTCGATGGTGACGAGTCGGATGATGGGTGTGTTCCGCGATGACGATCGCAGCCGCAAGGAAGTGCTGTCTCTGATGGGCATGGCCGGATGACCAGCCGCACCGTGCTGGTCACCGGCGCGGCCAAGCGGCTGGGCGCGCATATCGCCCGGCGGCTGGCGGCGGACGGGCATCGGCCGGTGATCCATTATAACGGCTCGGGCGAAGATGCGGCGGCCCTGGCGGCCGAGTTGAACGCCCCCATGGTGCAGGGCGATCTGTCGCGGATCGACGCGATCGACGCGCTGTTTGTCCGTGCGCGGGACGCGGCGGGCGGGCCCATCGACGGGCTGGTTAATAGTGCCTCTGCGTTCGAGTTCGACCGGCCGCCGCAAACAGACGCGGCGCTGATGGCCAGGCTGTATGCGGTCAACGCCGCCGCGCCCGCGCTGCTCGCCTCGGCACTCGCCCGGCAGGACGATGTCGCGGACGGCACGGTGGTCGATATTCTCGACCAGAAGCTCGCCAATCCGAACCCCGATTTCTTCGCCTATAGCTGCGCCAAGTTCGCACTGGCCGGGGCGAACATGATGCTGGCCCAGGCGCTGGGTCCGCGCATCGCGGTCAATGCGGTCGCGCCCGGCCTGACCCTGCAAAGCGGCGACCAGAGCGACGCGGAATTCGCCGAGGCCGCGACCAAGAACCTGCTCGGCCGTCCGATCGGTGCGGCGGCGGTGGCGGAGGCGGTATCCTTCCTGCTGACGGCGCGCGGCGTTCGCGGCCAGACGCTTTATGTCGATTGCGGACAGCGCTTCTGCCGCCGCGACGGCGATGTGATGTTCGAGGGCAGGGCATGACCGCAACCTATACGATCCTGCTCGACGAGATGACGGTCGCGATGCACCTGGGCATCCACCCGCATGAGGTCGAGCCCCAGCCGGTCAGCCTGTCGGTCGCCATGACCGTCGCCTATCCCGCCGCCCCCCGCGCCGACCAGATCGAGGAGGTGCTGGATTACGACTTCCTGCGCGAAGGCATATTGGCGATGGCCCAAGGCCCCGGCTTTGCCCTGCAGGAAAGCCTGTGTGAGGCGGTGGCGGCGCTGTGCCTGGCCGATCCCCGGGTCCAGGCGGTAAAGGTCCGTTCGACCAAGACGGGCATCTATCCCGATGCCCGGATCGGCTGCGAGATCGAACGAGAGCGCTGATCGCCGTCACGGAATCGTCACGCAATCGTCATCGAATAGTTGCGAAGCGCCGCGCGGCTAGCCTAAGCGGCTGTCACCAACAGGGCGGGGCGGGCAGGTGATCAAGGCGAGATTCCATCGGGCCCGATACGCCGCGATCGCGTTCAGCCTTGTCCCCATGCCCGTCGCGGCGCAGACGGTGAAGGAACTCCAGCGCCAGATCGACGAGCTGAAGGCGCAGGTCAAGGCGCTGACCGAGGCGCGGAAGGCGGCGGCCATTCCCGCCGCGCCCCCTGTTCCGGCCGCCGCACCGGCCCCCGTCGTCGCCTCGGCGCCTCCGCCCGCGCAGAAGCCCGTGCCGGAACGGGTCGCGAGCATGTCCAAGCCAGTCTCGTCGCACACGCCCTGGCATGAACGTCTGAAACTGCGCGGCTATACCCAGCTTCGCTACAATGCGATTCTGGATGACCATGATGCGCCGGGCGCCGATGGATCGCGGTTGCGTTCGGTGCATGACGCCTCGATCAACGACGATGGTGGCTTCCTGCTGCGCCGGGTGCGGATGGTTTTGCAGGGAGATATCACCGACCGGCTGCAGCTCTATTTCCAGCATGATTTCGGCGCGGCGGTGAACAACCAATCGAGCACCGAGCGGCGCGAGAATTTCGGGCAGTTGCGCGACGTCTATGTCGACTGGTTCCTCGATCCCGAGCGTCGCCTGCGCCTGCGTTTCGGCCAGTCCAAGGTGCCGTTCGGCTGGGAGAATCTGCAATCCTCGTCCAATCGCCTGCCGCTCGACCGGTCGGATGCGATCAACAGCGGGGTACCGGGCGAGCGCGACGTCGGCGTTAACGTCTATTACACGCCCGCGCCGGTCCAGGCGATCTGGGACCGGCTGGCCAGGAACAAGCAGAAGCTGTTCGGCAATTACGGCGCCTTCGGCCTGGCGCTCTACAATGGACAGGGCACCAACCGAACCGAGCGCACCGACAGCCTGATGAAGGTCGCGATGGCGACCTGGCCCTTCGCGCTCGACGGGCTGGGGCCGATGTTCCGGGGAAAGGTGCTGGAGGTCGGCGGCTCGGCGATCTTCAATCGCTACCGCCCCGAAATCCGCAGCGGCGGCGTCAGCCCGACCGACTATCGCGACGACCGGGTGGGGTTCCACGCCATCCTCTATCCGCAGCCCTTTGGCATCCAGACCGAATGGACGACCGGCTGGGGCCCGCAATATGACCGCGCGCTGGGCATGATCCGCAGCCAGCGGCTGGGTGGCGGATACGTCCAGGTGATGACCGATATCGGCAGGACGCCGATCGGCCGCGCCATCCCCTATGTCCGCTGGCAACGCTATCGCGGCGGGTGGAAGCCCAATGTCGATGCGCCCCGCCTGGAAACCGACGAATGGGAGTTGGGCACCGAGATCCAGCTTATCGAGGCGTTGGAATTGACGCTGGCCTATGCCCGGATGGAACGGCGCGAAGCGGACGCGCGCCGCACCGGCCGCGCGACCGGCGACCTGATCCGCACCCAGTTGCAATTCACCTATTGAGGCGCGCCCGGTCCTCCCCCACGCCGGGGAAGGGGCGTCGGATCAATCCCCGCCGCCCGGCCCTGTAAAGTCGATGCGGATGCGCACCCATTCGCCGACCATCACCTTGCCGCCGATGCGCGGCGCGCGGACGCGGAATTGCCAGGCGGCCTCGCGCATCGCGCGGCCCAAGCCCGAGCCGAGCGGGGATTCGCCCAGCACCTTGCAATTCTCGACGCGGTAGTCGGGGATCGTCTTGCAGGCGATCAGTGCCCAGCTGCCCGGCGGCGGAGCGCTGTGCAGATAGCCGTTCAGCTCGGCATTGCTCGGCCGGTGCGGATACCATTCGGCATTATAGAGACGCTGGCCCCCCGGTCCCTCGCCGGGCCCATAGGCCGAGGCGCTGTCCTGCCCGCGATCGTCGCCATCGCTCGACCCCACGCCCTTGCCGGAGCCCTTGGGCATGGCGGCGATGTCGCCCGCGTCGAACAGCGACTTGTCGCCCCATTGCCATGGCGTAGGCGTGGAGGTGTCCGCCTGTTTCTCCTTGGGCGGGGTAGGGGTGTCGGGCTTCTTCTCGGTCACCGGCGCCTTCGATCCGCCCGCCGCCGCCGGCTTGCGCGTGGCGGTGCGCGTCTCGGGCACCGGCGCGCCCGCGTCCCGGTCCGAGGGCGAGATCGAGAAGGTGTTGAGCGCGGAGGATTTCTCCGGGTCCATCAGCTTGGGTGCCAGATGGAAGAGCAGCCAGGCGAGCAGCAGGTGCGCGATCACGGTCAGCGTGATCGACGCCCCCCGCTCGCGCAGCTTTTCGCGGTAGCGCTCGGGAATGAAACCCCACCGCGTGGAGGGCGATGAAGAAAGGTCGGTCGCCGCCATCGATAACGCCTTAGCGGGTGAGGGCGGCGACCATGTGGTCAGGCCCGATTGGCGGCAGAGAGCACCGCGCGGACGCTGGCCGTGGCGATGTCGGTATCCAGCCCGACGCCGAACACCGTGCGCCCATCGGCGGTCCGCGCCTCGACATAGGCGGCGGCCTGGGCATCCGCGCCGTGGCCGATGGCGTGCTCGTTATAGTCGACCACTTCCAGCGCCGGGCCGGTCGTGCCGGCCAGCGCCGCGATCACGCTGGAGATCAGCCCGTTGCCGCGCCCCGAGATCGACTTTTCCTCGCCATCCACCTGGACGCGACCGATAAAGGTCCGCTGCCCGGTCGAGCCGGTTTCCTCATAGTCGCGCAGCACGAACCGGTCGCCCTCGCGCGGCAGATAGGTCGCCTCGAACCCGCCCCAGATGTCGGCGGCGTTGAGTTCGCGGCTGGTCTCATCCGCCATCGCCTGGACATGGCGGCTGAAATCGGCCTGGAGCCGCTTGGGCAGCTTCAGCCCCTTGTCCTGCTCGATCACCCATGCGACGCCGCCCTTGCCCGACTGCGAATTGACGCGGATGACCGCTTCGTAGCTGCGACCCAGATCGGCCGGGTCGATGGGCAGGTAGGGGACTTCCCACAGATCGTCGTTGCGGGCGGCCTGCGCCGAAAAGCCCTTCTTGATCGCGTCCTGATGGCTGCCCGAAAAGGCGGTGAAGACCAGATCACCCGCATAGGGCGTGCGCGGATGGACAGGCAGGTTGGTGCAGTACTGCACCGTGTTCACCACCTCGTCGATGTCCGACAGGTTCAGGCCGGGATCGACGCCTTGCGTATACATGTTGAGCGCGACGGTCACGAGATCGCAATTGCCGGTCCGCTCGCCATTGCCCAGCAGGCAACCCTCGACCCGGTCCGCGCCCGCCATCACGCCCAGTTCGGCCGCGGCGACGCCGGTGCCCCGGTCGTTATGCGTGTGGAGCGAGATCACCACCGAATCGCGATTGGGGATGTGGCGCCCGAACCATTCGATCTGGTCAGCATAGACGTTCGGCGTCGCGCATTCGACGGTCGCGGGCAGGTTCAGGATCAGCGGATGGTCGGGCGTCGGCTTCAGCACGTCCATGACGGCGGCGCAGACCTCGACCGAGAAATCCAGCTCGGCGGTCGAGAAGGTTTCGGGGCTATATTCGAAGAACCAGTCGGTGTTCGGGCGCTTGGCGGCTTCGTCGCGCAGGATCTTGGCACCTTCGACCGCGATCTGGCGGACCTCGTCGCGGGTCATGCCGAACACGATCTTGCGCCAGGCCGGGCTGACCGCGTTGTAGAGGTGGACGATCGCGGTGCGCGCGCCCTCCAGGCTCTGGAAGCTGCGCTCGATCAGGTCGCGGCGCGACTGGGTGAGGACCTGGATCGTCACATCGTCGGGGATGCGGTCGTTCTTGATCAACCCGGAGATGAAGTCGAACTCGGTCGCGCCCGCGCTCGGGAAACCGACCTCGATCTCCTTCAGCCCGACCTTGACGAGCAGGTCGAACATCCGAGTCTTCTTCTCGGCGTCCATCGGGTCGATCAGCGCCTGGTTGCCGTCGCGAAGATCGGTCGACAGCCAGCGCGGGGCCTGGGTGATGGTGCGGTTCGGCCATTGCCGGTCGGGCAGGGCGATTGCGGGGAAGGGGCGGTATTTGGTCGAGGGATCGCGCAACATGATCGGGTCTTCCAGCATTCTCGGCCGCGTCAGGCCAGGGCGCGGCGGGGACAGGCTTATCGTTTCATTCCGCCCTTAGGGAAGTCGCGCTTGGCCACGCCGATCCTCCCCTAAGGGCGGATAAGTCGAAGCGAACGGAGCAGCGGCGCGGCGATCATGATGGCAGGGGTCATGCCGTGTCGGGCGCGCCTTGTCCATATCGAGAATGATGACGTGCGCCTGACGGGCTTGGCACAAAAGAACGAGGCCGCCCCCCGGTTGGGGAGCGGCCTCGCCGTCTTGGGACCGGATAAGGGGATTATTGCGCGGTGAAGGCCGCGTTGATCACCAGGTCGACCTCGTCACCGACGACGGGCACATAGGCGCCGACGCCGAAGTCCGAACGCTTGATCTTGCCCGTCGCGCGGAAGCCGATGTTCAGCTTCTTGGACATCGGGTTGGTGCCCGCACCGAAGAAGGTGGCGTTCAGCGTCACCGGCTTGGTCTGGTCCTTGATGGTCAGGTTGCCGGTGATGACCGCCTTGTTGCCCATGACCTTGACGCCGGTCGAGACGAAGCGCGCGGTCGGATAGGTCGCGGCGTCGAAGAAGTCCTTCGACTTCAGGTGGTTCGCGAAGGGGGCGGCGGTGACCGACAGATTGTCGATCTTGAAAGTCACGTCGACCTTGGCCGCCTGGGGCTTGGCCGGGTCGATGGTCAGCGTGCCTTCCGACGCGCCGAACTGCCCCTCGAGCACCGAGAAGCCCATATGGTTGAGCGACCAGGTCACCTGGGTGTGGAAGGGGTCGACGGCATAGGTGCCTGCGACGACGCGCGAGGCGACCGGAGCGCCGGGCGTGCCCGTCGGCGCGGTCTGGGCGATGGCGGGGGCAGCGAAGGCAAGCGCCAGGGCGGCGGGAAGGACGAAACGCATGGGTGGGTACTCCCTGTTGGACGATGGCCTTTGTGGGCCGCGCGGTTAACGCGCGTCAAAGGCGAAGGTCGCAACGATGCGTTTCCGGGGGTGGGTCTCTGCGAGGCCCCTTGCCCTCCTCCATCCCCTCCCGCTTGCGGGAGGGGAGAGGTTTGGGGCGGTCGGTTTGCAATGACCTCCGGCTATCAGCAGGCTGATGGGGTGGTCATAACGCTAGATGTTTCGGCTGGGCACGCCCCTCCCGCAGGCGAGTTTCAGGTAGGTCATGCCCCCGGCATGACCTAAACGATGCGGGGCATCGTTTACCTGAAACTGGGATGGGGGAGGGCCTGGTGTCTCACCGAGCCTACCCCCCGACGAAAAATCAGTTCTTCGCCTTGTCCACCAGCTTGTTCGCGCCGATCCACGGCATCATCGCGCGCAGTTCGCTGCCGACCTGTTCGATCTGGTGGCGCTTGGCGGCGATGCGGCTGGCCTTGAGTTCGGGCTGGCCGGCGCGGTTGTCTAGGACGAAGTCCTTCACGAAGCGGCCCGACTGGATGTCGGCCAGGACGCGCTTCATTTCCTTCTTGGTCTCTTCGGTGATGATGCGCGGGCCGGTCTTGATGTCGCCGTACTCGGCGGTGTTCGAGATCGAATAGCGCATGTTGGCGATGCCGCCCTCATACATCAGGTCGACGATCAGCTTCAGCTCGTGAAGGCACTCGAAATAGGCCATTTCGGGGGCATAGCCCGCCTCGACCAGCGTCTCGAAGCCCGCCTGGACCAGCGCGGTCGCGCCGCCGCACAGCACGGCCTGCTCGCCGAACAGGTCGGTTTCGCATTCTTCGCGGAAGTTGGTCTCGATGATGCCCGAGCGACCGCCGCCGACGCCCGACGCATAGGCCAGCGCCACGTCATGCGCATTGCCGCTGGCGTCCTGGTGGATCGCGATCAGGCAGGGCACGCCGCCGCCGCGCACATATTCGCTGCGCACCGTGTGGCCGGGGCCCTTGGGCGCGATCATGATGACGTCGATGTCCGCGGGCGGCTCGATCAGGCCGAAATGGACGTTCAGACCGTGCGCGAAGGCGAGCGCCGCGCCGGGCTTCATATTGCCCTTCAGGTCGGCGTCATAGATCGCGGCCTGATGCTCGTCGGGGGCCAGGATCATCAGGATGTCGGCCCAGGCGGCCGCTTCCTTGTTCGACAGGACCTTGAAGCCCGCAGCCTCCGCCTTCGCGGCCGAGGCCGAACCGGGGCGCAGCGCGATCGCGACATTCTTGACGCCCGAATCGCGCAGGTTCTGCGCATGGGCATGGCCCTGCGAGCCGTAACCCAAAATGGCGATGTTCTTTTCGGAGATCAGGTTCAGATCGGCGTCGCGATCGTAATAGACACGCATTTCAACTTCCCTTTCGAAATAGGCGGGCCGCATCGGGCCTCATGATAGTCTGAAAACTTGGGGCGGGGTTCAGGCCGCGTCCTTGCCGCGCGAAATGGCGGCGATGCCGGTGCGGGCGACCTCGACCAAGCCGACTTCGCCCATCAGTTCGACGAACTTGTCGATCTTGCTGATCGTGCCGGTCACCTCGAACACGAAGCTGGAGATGGTCGCATCGACCACGCGGGCGCGGTAGACCTCGGCCAGGCGGAGCGCCTCGATCCGGCGTTCGCCGGTGCCCGCCACCTTTACCAGCGCCAGCTCGCGCTCGACATGGTCGCCCAGCACCGACAGGTCGGAGACCTTGTGGACGGGGACCAGCCGGTCGAGCTGGGCGATGATCTGCTCCATCACCGGCGGCGAGGCGCTGGTGACGATGGTGATGCGGCTGACGGCCTTGTCGGCGGTGATCTCCGACACGGTCAGGCTTTCGATATTATAGCCGCGCGCGGTGAACAGACCCGCGATCCGCGCGAGGATGCCCGGTTCGTTGTCGACGATCACCGCCAGCGTGTGGCGTTCCACCTTCTCGGTCTTGATGTGCATTTCCAAATTCCTCCCCGGTACGGGGAGGGGGACCATGCGGAGCATGGTGGAGGGGGCTCTCCACTCATGCTGCCCTGCGCGGCGATCCCCCTCCACCGTGCCGCTTCGCGTCACGGTCCCCCTCCCCGCGGGCGGGGAGGAGCTAAGAGTTACACCAGCGCCTTGGCCTCGTCGTCCATGGTGCCCGATACCTCATTGGCCTGCAGGATCATGTCGGTATGCGCCGCCCCGCTCGGGATCATCGGAAAGCAGTTGGCAAGCTTGGCCACGCGGCAGTCGACGATCACCGGCCCGTCATGGTCCAGCATCGCGGCGATGCCGTCTTCCAGCTGGTCGCGATGTTCGATCAGGATGCCCTTCCAGCCATAGGCCTCGCCCAGCTTCACGAAGTCGGGCAGCGAGTCCGAATAGCTTTCGGCATAGCGGCTCTCATAGGTCAGTTCCTGCCACTGGCGGACCATGCCCATATATTCGTTGTTCAGGATGAAGATCTTGACCGGCAGGCGATATTGCGTCGCCGTCGCCAGCTCCTGGATGTTCATCTGGATCGAGGCTTCACCGGCGATGTCGATCACCAGCGCACCCGGATTGCCCAGCTGCGCACCGATCGCGGCGGGCAGGCCGTAACCCATGGTGCCCAGCCCTCCGCTCGTCAGCCACTTGTTGGGCTTTTCGAAGCCGAAATGCTGTGCGGCCCACATCTGGTGCTGGCCGACCTCGGTGGTGATGATCGGCTGGCGCGCCTTGGTGGCGTCATACAGCGCCCGGATCGCCCGCTGCGGCATGATCGCGTCGCCATTCTCCGGGAAGGAGAGACAGCCGACCGCGCGCCAGCCCGCGATGCGGCGCTGCCACTCGGTCGTGTCGGGCTTGGGATGCTGGCGCGACTTCCAGATGCGCACCGCATCCTCCAGCGCGTGGCCGACATCGGCGATGATCGCCAGGTCGACGCGAACATTCTTGTTCACGCTCGACCGGTCGATATCGACATGGACCTTGCGGCTGTTCGGGCTGAAGGCGTCCAGACGGCCCGTCACGCGGTCGTCGAACCGGCTGCCCAGCGCCACCACCAGGTCGGCCTGGTTCATCGCCATATTGGCTTCGTACGTGCCGTGCATCCCGAGCATCCCCAGCCATTGCGGATCGCTCGCCGGGAAGGCGCCCAGACCCATCAGGGTCGAGGTGACGGGCGCGCCGGTGATGCGGGCCAGTTCGCGCAGCAGCTGCGACGCGGCCGGACCCGAATTGATGATGCCGCCGCCGGTATAGAGGATCGGACGCTCGGCCGCCGCCAGCATGTCGACCAGCTGCTCGACTTGGGCTTGGTCGGCCTTCACCTGCGGGCGATAGGTCTTGTGACGGATCGGACCCGGCTTCTGATAGCGGGCGGTGGCGACCTGCACGTCCTTGGGAATGTCGATCACGACCGGGCCGGGGCGGCCCGAGGTCGCGATGTGGAACGCCTCATGCACCACCTCGCCCAGACGCGAAGGGTCCTTCACCAGATAATTATGCTTGGAGCAGTGGCGCGTGATGCCGACCGTGTCGGCTTCCTGGAACGCGTCGGTGCCGATCAGCGCGGTCGGCACCTGGCCGGTGATGACCACCATCGGGATCGAATCGAGCAGTGCGTCGGTGATGCCGGTGACCGCATTGGTCGCGCCGGGACCGGAGGTGACGAGCACCACCCCGGGCTTGCCGGTCGAGCGGGCATAGCCCTCCGCCGCATGGGTCGCCGCCTGTTCGTGGCGGACCAGGATGTGGCGGATGCGCTTCGATCGGAACATGGCGTCGTAGATCGGCAGCACCGCACCACCCGGATAGCCGAAGACGACCTCCACGCCGAGATCGCACAGCGCCTCGACCAGGATATCGGCTCCGCTTTTCTCGGTCATCGTCTTCGTCCTTCTGCGTCCGTTGCCCGCTGACGGGGCGTGTCGGGAATGGCGCGGCTACAAGTTTAAAAAGTGCGCGTCAACCGTCAACGGCGCAATAAAGTTTCTATTATGTTGCGACGCACATCGGCGTCAGGGTCCGGAATCATGGTCCAGTCGGGCCCCGGCTGGTGACGGAACCAGGTAAATTGCCTTTTGGCATAACGCCTTGTCGCCAGCGCGCCAGCCGCCTCCGCCTCGGCGCGGGTCAGGCGGCCTTCCAATAGCGCGGCGGCCTCGGGCACGCCGATCGCGCGGCGGATCGGGGCATCGGCGGGCAGGTCGGGACGGGCGAGCAGCGCGGCGGCCTCGTCCAGCCCCTCGTCCAGCATTTCCCCGAAACGCCGGTCGATGCGAGCGTTCAGCCAGTCGCGGTCGGGCAGCAGGATGACGGCGGACAGCGCGATGCGATCACCGATCCCGCCTTCCTTATGCGCCTGCCATGCGTGCAGCGGACGCCCGGTCGCGCGCACCACCTCCAGCGCGCGGGCGACGCGGGTGGTGTCTGCCGCATTGAGCCGGGCGGCGGCGGTCGGGTCCTCGCGGGACAGGGCGGCATGGGCGTCGGCGACGGGCAGCGCGCGAACCTCGGCGCGGATGGCGGGATCGATCTCGGGCACCGGCGCGATGCCGTCGAGCAGCGTGCGCATATAAAGGCCGGTGCCGCCGACCAGGATCGGCAGCGACCCCACCACCACGCTGTCTGCGATTGCCGCGCGCGCTTCCGCCGCCCAGCGCGCCGCCGAATAGCCGGTGTCCGCCCCGTCGACATGACCGAACAGGCGGTGCGGGGCCTGCGCTTCTTCTACAGGGGAGGGACGGGCGGTCAGGATGGACAGGTCGCTATACACCTGCGCCGAATCGGCATTGATGATCGTGCCGCCGGTAGCCTTCGCCAGATCGAGCGCCAATGCGGACTTGCCGCTGGCGGTCGGCCCTGCGATGAGCGCGACCCTGGGTCGGTCAGAGGAGTTCGCCATGTTCATCGCCACGCTGATAGCAGCCGAATCGATCGCCGAGCGCGATATTTCGGAGGCGGTGGCGCAGATGACGCCGCTGTGCGAGGTCGCCGACTGGAACTGGATCGACGAAGGTCGCGCTGCCGACATCGTTTTCTCGGAAGACGCCGATTGGGCGGCCAGCGTGCTGCACGGCCGGTTCGACCGCTCCGATGTGGTCATCCAGCCCGCCGCGCACCGCGCCAAGCGGCTGCTGGTCGCCGACATGGACTCCACCATGATTACGGTCGAATGCATCGACGAACTGGCGGACTATGCCGGGATCAAGGAGCAGGTCGCCGACGTGACCGAACGCGCCATGCGCGGCGAACTCGACTTCGCCGCCGCGCTGGATGCCCGCGTTGCGCTGCTCGAAGGGCTGGACGAAAGCGTCATCGAGCGCTGCCTGGCCGAGCGGGTGACGTTGATGGCGGGCGCCCGTGCACTGGTCCGCACGATGAAGGCGCGTGGCGGCCATGCAATCCTGGTGTCGGGGGGCTTCACGCGCTTCGCCGAGCCTGTCGCGGCCGAGATCGGCTTCGACCGTGCCATCGCCAATTATCTGGAGATCGCGCACGGCAAGCTGACCGGCACGGTGCGCAAGCCGATCGTGGGCTCGGATACGAAGGAAAAGACGCTGCTCGCCGCGATCGACGAACTCGGCATCGGCGTAGGCGAAAGCATGGCGGTCGGCGACGGGGCCAACGATCTGGCGATGATCCGCCGAGCAGGCCTGGGCGTCGCCTATCGCGCCAAGCCGATCGTCGCGGGCGCGGCGGCGGCGCGGATCGACCATGGCGACCTGACCGCGCTGCTCTATGCGCAGGGCATTCCCAGCGCGGAATGGGTCACCGCCTGACCCGTTCCGTGCCGGTGGCCTGGTGTCAGGGCGCGACCACGACGCAGGGCTGGCCCGAGCGGCTGCACGCCGCCTGCGCTTCGGCGCGGTTGGCGAATCCGCCCGCCTGCAACCGGGTGACACCGCCTGCCGTGACGTAGGAGGGCTGCGCACCGCCCAGGCGGTTCTTTACCCGCTGCCACAGCGCGGTCGCATTGCCCCGGTCGCGGAAGGCGCCGAGCTGGATCCGCCATGATCCGCCGCTGGCACGCGGGGCCGCCTTGGCCGCATGGGTCGGTTTCGGGCTGGCCGCCACGGTCGCTTCCTTGCGCGGCGGCGTCCGGGGTTCAGGCGTAGGTTGCGCAGGCGGAGCGCCGGGGACCGGGTAGCTGGCACCATAGCCGGTCGCCTTGGGGCGCGAGGGTGCGACCGGCACCGGCTGGACGCTCTGGCGCGGCGGCGTGGCGCTCGTCACGCTGGTTCCGTCCGCCCCCACCATGACCCGTGCGGGGCCAGCCGACGTTGATACGGGCAGCGCGGCCAGCTGCGCGCGATACTGCTGCGCCAGCCGGATGCCCGCCTCGCGATCGGGCGGGGTGATATACTGGTCCATCTGTGCCAGCGTCTGGGATGCGGCCTGCAGGCCGGACTGCGACGCCAGCGACATCAGCGCATAGGCGCGCGGAGAATCGCGCGCCACGCCGTCGCCGTTGAACAGCATCGTGCCCAGCACCAGCTGCGCGCGCGGTTCGCCGCGCGCGACCGACTTTTCCAGCCAGGGCGCGGCTTCGGCCTTCTTGCCCGCCTGGAACAACGCCAGACCGTAATTGTCGGAGGCCGGGATATGGCCCTGGAGCGCGGCCTTGCGGAACCAGCTTTCGGCCAGCGCGGGGTCGAGGGGAACGCCACGACCCAGCTTATAGGCCTGGGCCAGGTTGAACTGCGCATCGGGATCGCCCGCGACGGCGGGGCCGCGCCATTCCTCGACCGCCTTGCGATAATCGCCCTGCGCCCAGGCATCGGTACCCGTCTTCACATCGGCCATGGCCGGGCCGGCGACCAGCAGCATGGCAAGGGCGATGGCACGCCCGCCAAGGGCCGGAAATCTGCGGCTCATCTCTCGTCCTTCCCCCAACATCATCCATTCCATCCATGCCCCGCGCCCGGGCGCGGGTAAAGCGGCCATTGGTGTGGGTTAACCCTTCCTTAGACGCTGAAAGGCTAACCTTGGCGCCTATCGGGAAAAGGGGTCATGTCCGCATCGTCCTGTCCATCGCGATGTTCCGAACCGGTCGGCGCTGGCGCGACCGGGCGCATCGGCGTGCACGGACCTTGCGGCGCATCGAACGGCACCGTCTTCCCCCAGGCTGCAATCGGATGCCCCTTATGACGACCCTCCGGACACTTCTCATCTGCGGCGTCGGTGCGCTGATCGTCGGCGGAGGCCTGACCGGCTGTACCATGGCCGGGCCGCGCACCGCGCGACTGGGTGACGGCGGTGCCCGAGACGCGGAGGCGCGGGCGACCGCCGCGCTGGCCGATCAGACGAAGCGCGTGCTGGCCCAGCGCGACGGCGACGGCGCGGTGGCGCTGGCCGAGCGACTGGTCGCGGCCGATCCGCATCGCGCCGCCTATCGCGCGCTGCTGGGGCAGGGCTATCTTCAGGCGGGGCGCTTCGCCTCGGCGCGTCAGGCCTTTACCGATGCGTTGCAGCTGGATCCCGCCGATGGCCGCTCGGCGCTCAATCTCGCGCTGGCGATGATCGCGGGCGGCAATGGCGCGGGCGCTCGCTCGCTGCTGGCGCGCTATGCCGACCGGATTCCGGCGGCCGATCGCGGGCTGGCGCTGTCCCTGTCGGGCGACGCCGCCGAAGGCGTTCGCGTCCTGACGGCGGCTGCGCGCGAGGAAAGGGCGAGCGTCAAGACCCGCCAGAACCTCGCTTTGTCGTTCGCGCTGGCGGGGCAATGGGACATGGCGCGCATGGCGGCCTCGGCCGACATGGCGCCCGCCGATGTCGAGGCGCGGATGCGCGAATGGGCAGATTTCGCCGCCGCCACCAGTCCGGCCGACCAGGTCGCCTCGCTGCTCGGCGCGCGTGCCGCGGCCGACACCGGGCAGCCCGTGACGCTGGCGCTCAACGCGGCACCCTCCGCTGCAGTCGTGCAGGACATGGTCCAGGCGCTGCCGCAACCGGAGACCCCGGCGGCACCGGTGCCGGAACAGGTCGCGGCCGCACCCGTCGATCCGGCGGCGGCCCGTATTGTCTTCGCCGCGCGGCAGGCGGTGATCCAGCCTTTGCCGATGACCGTGCCGGCGGCCGACGCGTCCGCGCCGACCCAGGAGGCGCGTGTCCGCCGCATGGCCGCCGCGCTCGTCACCACGCCCGCGCTGCTGCGTCGCGCCGAGGAACGGCGCCGGACCGTCCGTGCGACGGGCGACTGGAACGTTCAGATCGGCGCGTTCGGCCAGGAGGAGGGGGCGCAAAAGGCCTGGGCCGCGCTGACCCGTCGCTTCGCCGACCTTTCCGCTTATGCGCCGCAGAGCGGCACCTTCCACCGGGATGGCCGCGATCTTCACCGCCTGTCGGTGGGCCATCTCAGCCGGGCGGATGCGGATGCGCTGTGCGGACGCTATCGCACTATGGGTGGCGAATGCTTCGTGCGGCGCCAGGCCGGCGACCAGATGGCGCATTGGGCCCGGCCCGGCATCGGGCTGGCCGCACTCTGAAGCAAGGTCAGACGGCTTCGCCCGCCGCCCGACCGCTCGCCCAGGCCCATTGGAAATTGTAACCGCCCAGCCAGCCGGTGACGTCCACCGCCTCGCCGACGACATGGAGGCCCGGCACCGCCTTGGCCTCCAAGGTGCGTGAGGAGAGCCCGGCGGTGGAGATGCCGCCGACGGTCACCTCGGCCTTGGCGTAGCCCTCGCTGCCATTGGGGTGGAAGGGCCAGTCGGCCAGCCGGGCCTGCGCCGCCGCCAGCATTTTGTCGGTCGCCGCCCCCAGTTCGCCCGGTAGCGCCAGCCGCTCGGCCAGCGTCTCGGCCAGCCGATCGGGCAGATGCTGCGCCAGGGCACGCCGGGGGCTGGTACGCGGCGCGCTACGCTTGGCGGCCACCAGCCAGTCCGGGCCGCAATCGGGCAGGAAGTCGATCCCGATCGCCTCGCCATGCCGCCAATAGGACGACACCTGCAGGATCGCCGGGCCCGACAAGCCGCGATGGGTGAACAGCGCCGCCTCGCGGAACCGGGTCTTGCCCGCGCGGGCGACGACCTCCGACGCGACGCCGGAGAGCGAGCGGAACAGCGTCTCCTCGCCGCCCAGCGTCAGGGGGACGAGGGCGGGGCGCGGCTCGACCACCTTCAACCCGAACTGGCGGGCCAGGTCATAGGCATAGCCGGTCGCGCCCATCTTCGGGATGCTGGGGCCGCCGGTCGCGACGATCAGGCGGGGGGCGGTGACGCTCTGGCCGCCGCGCGTCACGCGGAATTGCGTCCCGTCATGCGCGACCGCCGCGATGGGCTGGCCCAGCGCGATGTCCACGCTGCCGCCGGACCGCGTCGCCCGGTCGCATTCGTCGAGCAGCATCGCCACGATCTGCCGCGCCGAACCGTCGCAGAAGAGCTGGCCCAGCGTCTTCTCGTGCCAGGCGATGCCATGCGCCTCGACCAGCGCCAGGAAGTCTGCTGGCGTATAGCGGCCCAGCGCCGACTTGGCGAAATGCGGATTGGCCGACAGGAAATGATCGGGTGCGGTGCCGATATTGGTGAAATTGCACCGCCCGCCGCCCGAGATCAGGATCTTCTTGCCCGGCGTATCGGCATGGTCGACGACCAGGATGCGCCGTCCCCGCTGTCCTGCGGTCGCGGCGGCCATGAGCCCCGCCGCGCCTGCGCCGAGGATGATCGCGTCATAGTGTTGCATGGTGGGGGTTTAGGGGGATTTGGGG
>Ga0209816_1000094_pt1 | contig 69033 bp, 95 predicted proteins | sample CoawatmetaG01DNA_FD_187509 | JGI IMG/M metagenome (GOLD analysis project Ga0209816, IMG submission 187509) | Marine microbial communities from the West Antarctic Peninsula - Coastal water metaG017-DNA (SPAdes) (version 2) | ecosystem: Environmental > Aquatic > Marine > Coastal ...
TCTATGCGTAAATTTCAGGATAACTTCTTTAAGAATGGTGCTGTTCCCGGCCTTGTACTCAAGTCGCCAAACACACTTTCTGACAAAATTAAAGACCGTATGATCCTAGCTTGGCAACAACGCTATAGACCTGATGCAGGCGGTCGACGTCCTTTAATCTTAGACGGGGGTATTGAAGTAGACTCTATTTCAAACGTAAGTTTTAAAGATTTGGATTTTCAAAGTGCAATCTTAGAAAATGAAAAGGTTATTTTAAAGGCACTCGGAATCCCTCCGATTCTTTTAGATTCTGGTAACAATGCTAACATTCGCCCAAATTTACGATTATATTATTTGGAGACTATACTTCCTATCGTTCGAAAAATTAATTTTGCAATGACTCGATTTTATGGTTTTGAATGTGTTGAAGATATTACCGATATTCCGGCTCTCGCGCCAGAGCTACGAGATGCATCAGCATATTATACTTCACTAGTAAATGGTGGAATTATTACTGCTGCTGAAGCTCGTGAGCGTTTAGGCTTTCCGGAGATCGAAGGAACACAAGAAATTAGAGTACCTGCAAATATAGCAGGCTCTGCAGCTAACCCCGACGAGGGTGGCAGACCAGTTGAGGAGACTGAAGATGAGTAATAAAATAAAAAGAGTTAAAGCAATCAAGCTGTTAGCAGCTTTTTATGCACAAGAAAAGAAAGTACATACAGAAGCGGAGTATATTGCTTTAGGGCACAGACAGCCTGTTACAGGTACTACTATTAAGTACATCTTTGGCGGGTACCCTGGTGTAATGACTATGCTTAAACAAAGCGCCTTTTGGAGCGACCTTGAGCAATATACTAAGGTAGCCCCTACGAAAAAGCCTGAAGCTGAGAAGCCTAAGGTTCAAGCACCAAAGCCAGTACCTAAGGCAGCGGTCAAGCCTGCACCTAAAGTTGCAGTTAAAGAGGGTAAAGATAATGAATAAAATCTTTAATCTTACATCTACTTTTAAAGCGCATGAAGGGGATGATGGCAGTGTCATGATCCGTGGAATGGCAAGTACGGCTGACTTCGATCGCGCGGGTGATACTATTTCAGCAGAAGCTTGGCAGAAAGGTGGATTACAGAATTTTGAAAAAAATCCAATTATTCTATTCAATCATGACTATGATAGACCAATTGGTAGAGCCACAGGTATGAAAGCAGGACCTAATGGCCTAGAGTTAGAATGTAAGATCAGTAAAAATGCCCCTGGCAACGTAGCTGAACTTGTTAAAGACGGTGTTCTTGGAGCCTTTTCTGTCGGTTTCAGAGTCAAGGATGCTGATTATATTAAAGAAACCGATGGACTAATGATTAAGGACGCTGAGCTATTTGAGGTATCCGTTGTTTCGGTGCCATGCAATCAGGCAGCTACTTTTTCGCTCGCGAAGTCTTTTGATTCCACTGAGGAATACGAAGATTTCAAAAAAACTTTCACTAATCGTGTAGATCTAGCCGGTCAGTCTCTGGCTAAGGACGAAGCTACTGCTTCAAATATAGCTAGTGACCACACACCGAAAAGCGCGGAACTTATTTCCGCAGATCAGGAGATCAAAATGGACAATCAAAACATCGACTTGGAAGCTTTTGCAAAGAAGGTAGCTGAAGATACAGCTGCTAAAATCGCAATGAAGCAAGCCGAGCAAAAAGCAGCTGAGAAAGCCGAAGCTGAGAAGCAAGCCTCTTTCATCGAAGCCCAAAACATCAAAGTTAAGACTGGTATTCAGTCTGGCGTTGAAGCTCTTATGGCTGACATGGAAAGCAAAATGGCTGCTAAAGACGCAGACATCGCTGGTATTCTAGCACAACACAAAGCTGACCTCGACGAGAAATCTGTCGAAATCGAAGCTATGCAAAACAGCAAGAAAAGCTTCCAAAACCGTGGTGGCGATCTAACTAAGTTTGGCAAGGAATTTCTCCATGCTTCTGTACTTGGTAAAATCACTGGTAAAGGCTGGAACACTAACTTCGCACAGGATCTGGCTCAAAAAGCTGGTGTTCAGTTCGACACTAACGCTGGTACTTTAGATACTATCGTTTCAACTACTTTTGAAGAAGAAGTTCGTCTTAACCAACGTGTGGCTCAGTTGTTTAAAGAAATGCAAGTTAACTCTGGCGCAACTGTACTTCCTTTGATGGATGACACTAACCTTGCAACCTTCTCTGCTGGTGGCATTGGCGACGGTATCTTAGAAAACCGTACCCAAGTAGCTGCTAACGAGTTTGAATTGCGTGAAGTAACTGCACTCGCTAAGCGTCTTATCTCTGGTACCTATATCGGTGCTGATACTGACGAGCAAGTTGTTGTAACTATCTTGCCAATGATCTTGTCTGCTCTAGCTCTGGTTCTTTCTTCGCCGGTGATTCTGCTTCTGTAACTGACTTAGCTGTTAACGGTTCTGCGAACCTTACTGCTGCTATGCTTATGTCTGCACGTGGTGAGATGGGTAAGTATGGTATCAATCCTGCTGACGTTGCTTACATCGTTAACACTGAAGAGTACTACAACCTAGTAAATGATCCTGCTTTCGCTGATGTTAGTGAAGTTGGTTCTGATCTAGCTGCTAAAGTACAAGGTACCATGGGTTCTGTTTACGGTTCTCCTGTTGTTATCTCTGATCACTTTGCACGTGCTGCGAACAAGACTGCTGCTATCGCAGTTAACGTTCACAACTACGTTGTACCACGTCTGAAAGGTGTTGGTATTGAAAGTGAGTATGAGACTGCAAATCAGCGTACTGCTATTGTAGCTGCTCAGTCACTCGGATTCACCGAATTGTATGCTGGTGCCGTAGGCAACCTTCCTTCAGTTCGTATCGAATACGCTGCATCTTAATTGTAGAAGAGTAATAAAACTTGGGGGTTCGCCCCCGAGTTTTTACTAATGGACTTATAATCTTATGGCAAACTTAATAACACTAGACGAATACAAAGCATCCGAAGGTATCCAAAGTACTAAGGACGATGCTCGTATCAATTCGTTAATAAGTGCCGTGAGTCAATTAGTAAAAACTTATTGTAACAACACGTTTGTAGACTACTATGCTGCAAACAAAACAGAGTACTTTAATAATAACTATAAAACTACTTCTATCCAGCTAACGGAAAGCCCTGTTAATACTGTTGTCTCTGTTAAAGAGCGCATCGGTATTGCCTCAGATTATAAGACCCTTACTGTCAATAAAGAGTACTACTTAGACTCCGATACCGATAGTATATTTAGATCTAACGGCTCTAACGGATACTTACCTTTCCCAACAGGCCCTGGTGCTGTAGAAGTTGTTTATAAAGCAGGCTACTTAGTATGTCCTCCAGACTTACAACTAGCTGTAATTGACTTACTTACATACTACATTAAAGATGAGCACAAATCTCGTCAGACAATGCAAGGAGCAAGCATACAAAATGAGTCTTCTTCCAGCCAGCGTAATAACGTAGCGTTCCCAGACCATATTAAAAGAGTCTTGGATCTGTATAAGAACTTTTAATGGCTAATAGAGATTTCGACAAAGCGTTTACCAACCCTTTGTTAAAGAAGCTGGACGCAGAAGCGCGTAAGGCTGTATCAAGGCAAAGAGGACAGTTATTAATACTTGCAGATACCGAAGAGCTACAAAAAGTTATACAAGTATCCACAGGAAGTGTCCCTAGTAAAGGAGACCTAGCCCTAGCACTTAAAGAAGCGCAGATCCACGCAAGAAGGCTACAAGAGAGTTTTAAGAGTCGTAATAAGAGAAGGTACAATGCAATTGTTTCTAAACTACCTGAAATACGTCTCCCTTACACACTGGATAAAGATATGTTCATAGTTAGTAGTTTCTCTAGATCCATAACTACTATTAAAAATACAATGTTAAAAACTTTAGTAAGATCAGGAGCGATACAAGAAAGCGACAGAGCAGATATATCACAGAACTTGCATAAAGGCCACGGATCGAGAGGTAACGCAGTCTCTCAAGTGCAGATAGCCACTTCCGTATCCGCACTAGATGATGCTACAAAAAAGCTACTTGTCCATAACTTGGACGGAGCTTTCAAACGAGGAGAGCTAGGTAAGGATTCTTTTGCGTATCAGCAGATAAAAAGACTTGTTACAGAAGGCCGTAATATAGTAACAAAGAAAGGTAAGCTTAATGCAAACTATGTTTCAGTAATTGCTTTCCAAATGGGTTCTGGTAATATCGAAGATTCCGCACACGAAAAAGCTGTAAAAGCTGTTTACAGGAAGTTTATAGGTAGCTTAACAGAAGATATGTTAGATATGAAGGGATCTCCTTCATTGAAGGATAAAACAGCAGCCTTAGTTACTGATAAGTTTAAAGGAAAAAAGAATGTAAAGGTTAGTGCTAAATCAGTTAAGATGAGCACTAAGACTAAAAGTAAAGGCAAAGGTTCTAAGACAGGAAGCAAAATAGTACTAAGTGCTATGACCTTGAGAACCCGTAAGGCAAAAAGAAGAGCAACAGACTCTGCAGCAGCAAGACCTTTACAGATGATGGTAATGATAAATAAAGAGCTGCCTCAGACTGTAAAAGCCAATATGGATATACCCGCCCTAGAAAATAGAACAGGTAGATTCGCAGAGAGTGTTAGAGTAGTAGATGCTGTATCAACAAGACAAGGATTTCCTAGTTTTGGCTATACTTATCAGAAAAACCCTTATCAAACATTTGAACCAGGGTTTGCACAAGGAAGTCCTGAACGAGACCCTCGTGCTTTAATCAGCCGCTCTATTAGAGAAATTGCCGCAGAATTAGCTATAGGCAGATTATACACTAGGAGATTATAATGGCAACAAGAACATATACAACTAGGCGCTTAGGGATAGTAGAAGCACTAGTAGAAAAACTAAAAGATATTGACGGGACAGGAGGTTTTCTTTCTAACGTAGACGAAAACGTCTCTCCTCGTTTAAAGTTTTGGGATGAGGTTGAGGAGTTTCCTGCACTTCACCTAAATGCTGGCTCTGAGACACGGGAGTATCAGGCCGGTGGATATAAAGACAGGTTTTTAAGTCTTACTATAAGATGTTACGTACAAGCAGAAGACGCAGTTCAAGCTCTTGACGAACTAATGGAAGACGTAGAAACAGTATTAGAAGACAACTCAAGATTAGCGTACACAAACCGCCAAGGTGGTACTGAGTACACACAACAAATCACACTAGTTAGTATTGATACTGACGAAGGTGTATTAGAACCAATGGGAGTAGGAGAGATCCTACTTGAGGTTCGATATTAGAAAATGCTGGCAAGAGCAAAAGTTCACGTCCAAGCCTTTTCAAGATAACATAGGAGATTAACTATGGCTGATACATTATTTTTTAGCAGAGACACCAAAGTCTATGTCGCACCCTTGAATGCAGCGGGTGCAGAAGTAGCTGGTGCAATTTGGGAGATTCCTGTTTTAGACGGTTTCTCATTCTCACAAGCAACAAACAGTTCAGAGATTACTTTGAACGAAATGGAAGCATCAGGTGGCGGAAGCCGTCGTGGTCGCAAGATGTTTAACGACTCTTATGCTCCGGCAGAGTGGAGCTTTTCTACTTATGCACGTCCTTTTAAATCTGCATCTTACGCAGCTGGCGGTGCAGACAACCAAGTAGCGCATCATGCTGTAGAAGAAGCACTATGGGCTATGATGGTCGGCAACGCAGGTGCAGGATATACCGTACCTACTGCCAGTCAAGTATCTGTATGGGCTCAAGGCCTTACACAAGATGGTACAGATTTAGATATCGATTTTGCTGACTCTAACACTTCTACTTTAGGTACTGCAAACATTTACTTTGTACTGGGTAAAACAGGTGAAACCGCAACTACTTACAAGATTGCAAATTGCTGTATGAACGAAGCATCTATCGAGTTTGATATTGATGGTATTGCTACTATTGCATGGTCTGGTATGGGTACTTTCCTTAGCGAAGCATCTGCTCCAACTGCAACTCGTTATGAAGCAATCGGTTCTACTACTAACTTCATTCGCAACCGTCTAACGCAACTTGTTATGACTACTGCTGATGATCACTTGCGTTCTACTGGCGAAAGTGCTGATGGCGATACAGATGCAGAGACTTATGCTTTGACTTTGACGGGCGGTAGTATCACTATCTCTAACAACATGACGTTCTTAACTCCTGAGACAATCGGTGTAGTTAACCAGCCACTCGGCCATGTAACAGGTACTCGTACTATTGGCGGAAGCTTTACTTGTTACCTCAACTCTGCGGCTGACTCTAGTATGGATCTGTTTGAGCGTATCATTGAAGACAGCGACACTATTACTAATAAGTTTAATCTTAACTTTAAAGTTGGTGGTGCAAGTGCTGTTCCTCGTATTGAGTTCAATATGGCAGCGTGTCACTTAGAAGTACCAACACACTCGATTGACGATGTAATCTCTTTGGAAGTGAGTTTCCATGCCCTGGGCACGGACATCAGTTCTACTGACGAGATCGCGATCAAGTATATAGGTGCGTAAAAAAAGTTCTTGACATAGGAGGTTATTTGGACTATACTATGTTAATAGAAAAGTAAAGGGGCTCTTTCTGGGCCCCTTTTGCTATCCGGAGAAAAATGGCTACTTACAATATTCTAAAGGAAGCGGAGGTCTACATTGTTTACTCAGGTTCACGGTATAGATTAGACGTGACGAGTGACATAAGTTTTAGCCAAACTTTTACGGATAAAACGTACCCCCAAAAGACGTTACATGAGCAACATAAGATGCACGAGGCTTCTAATATAAAGAAGGCAAATCCTGCAAATTTTGAGTTTACTATACCTGCCCTTACGCAGAATGCTTTAGATGTTGTCTTTAATTTATTAGTGGATTATAAGACAGGTACAAATACTTTAAACACTTTTGATTTATATATAAAACTGCCTAACGATGTTTACAAGCTAGAAAAATGTGTTATAACGAATGGGACATTCTTAATTGAGAAATTAGAGAACCTCAAGTTGGCCATTTCTGGTGAAGCAAGCAAGTTGACAAGAAACGCTACTCTACCTACTGCTAGTACAAATCCTGCAGTTACAGTAGTTGCTCCTGGCACAAGAACGTATCAGCAAGTAAAATACTTACAATTAAAGGCTGATACCACAAACCTCACTGAAGGAATTTATAAAGTTTCAGTAGAGCTACAAAATGATATTGAGTGGCTTAAATACGAAACTGTCAACGATGCATTAGCAGTTACTACCGCAGATAACTCTATGTACCCCTCTGATTTTACTCTAAACAAGAGAATACTCTCCGGTTCTATCGGGCAGTATGTTCTTAGTACCTTTAATAGCGATGTACAGTCTTGGAAGACTGGCGTAGACATGGTAATTAAAGCGGGAGAGTCTGCAACACAAGGATTTCAATTTGATTTAGAGAAGTGTACCTTCACAAATAGAAATAGTGTAGCTGACGTATTCACACAGTCCTATGACTGGAAAATGAACGATAACGTTGCCAATCTCGGTGACAAAATTAAATTTAACGCAATATAAATAAGGAATAATAATGGAACTTAAGAAATTAATGGTCGATACCAAAGCAGTCTGGGTTGACTTTCCGGGCTTACCTGGATTTGAAGTAGAGATAGCTAACTTATCTCGCAAAGAGTTGAATGGCCTTCGTAAGAAGTGTACTACAACTAAGTATGACCGTAAAACTCGTCAAGCTGTAGATAGCTTAGACGAAGAAAAGTTTGTTACAGAGTTTACCCTTGGTGTAGTTAAGGACTGGAAAGGTCTATCTTTAGAGCACCTCGAAACTTTACTACTAGTAGACATTGACGGACAAGATCCAAAGAAAGAGTTAGAATATAGCGCAGAAAACGCAGAGACTCTTGTTAGCTCTTCAACTGAATTTGACTCATGGCTCAACGAGGTAGTCTTTGATTTAGATAACTTTCGCTCAAAGCCAAAAGAACCAGTTATTCCAAAGGCTGGAAAGGTTCTTCAAGAATAGCGACTCGAATATGACGCGAGAGCGTTATCTAAAGATGTGTGATCAACTCGGGCAAGAGCCTGATGAAGACGAGATTCCTCCTGCCTGGGAGGACTTTCCAGAAGTTGTACTAGATGCCCTAAATACTTTTAATTGTTTAGGGGATAGAATGTACCCTGAAATAGGATACATGGGAAAAGACTTTACTAATCTAGGCTACTATATCTCTATATATGAAGTTATAGACAAAGAATTATTTTTAGAGATTCTAACTTGGTTAGAGTCAAGGGCTATAGACCAATCTCAGAAAGCACTAAAAAGAGAGAGGGACAAGCTAAAGAGAAAAGCATAGTGGCTGATACGATTACAGTAACGTACAGAGTTAAAGAGGATGGTAGCTTACAAAAAATCAGTCAAGGTGCTGAAAAAGCTGCCCAGTCTACAACTAAGGCGGGAAAAGCCGGAGACCGGTATAGCAAAACCCAAAAAGGTATTGCACAAACAGGTCTTAGTGCGGGTAAGTCTATGTCTAAAATGGCCTCTGGAATGGAAGGGGGTCTTGTACCTGCTTACGCCACTTTAGCTGCCCATGTTTTCGCAGTAACTGCTGCTTTTGGAATTCTTTCAAGATCTCAATCAGTAAAGCAGCTAAATGAAGGATTACTTTTTACAGGTAGAGCTGCGGGTGAAAACCTAACCATCGTAACCAGACATCTTAGAGAGATAACAGATAATGCTATATCGAGTGCCGACGCTATGAAAGCGTTGGCCGTAGGCGTGTCTGCAGGCTTTAGTGAAAGTCAGATGGAAGGACTTACAAAAGTAGCCAAAGGTGCCTCTTTAGCTCTTGGAAGAGATATGACTGATGCTCTCGATAGACTTGTACGAGGTGCAGCTAAACTAGAACCAGAAATACTTGACGAATTAGGTATTATGGTAAGACTAGATACAGCAACACAAGCGTATGCAGACACCTTAGGAGTAAGTGTAAACAGTTTAAGTCAATTTGAAAGACGAATGGCGTTTACTAATGCTATTATTGCTCAGGGGGAGGAAAAGTTTGGAGCCCTTTCATTGGCCGTAGAGTCCAATCCTTTTAATATGTTGGCAGCAACTTTTGATAACCTAGTAAAGTCTGTTATGAACTTTGTCAATACTGTAGCGGGTCCAATAGCAGGGTTCCTCGCAGGAAATATGACAGCACTAATAGCTACTATAATGGTGCTAGGAACAGGCGTTGTAAGAATGATGGTTCCTGCCTTAACGGCGGGAGGAGCAGCTGCTGCAGAAATGGCAGAGGGTCTTGCTAAGTCTTCAAAAGCAGCAATTGGTAATACAAAAACTTTCAAAGGCGCTCCTAGAATCTATGATTCTTTGGTTAAAAAGATACAGAGTGGCACAGCTTCTCAAAAAGACTTTGATCAGGCTACTACAAGTTTAACAAAGTCTATAAATACCCATGAAAGACAACTTGTAAACTTTGAAAAAACTACAAAAGGTGGTACTAAAGCAGTAGAAGAAAAGAAGAAAAAATTACGAGAGAGTAAATCTGCTTTATTACAGTTAACCACGGCCCAAGAAATGGAAACACTGGCTACGCGTAAGGCAACACAAGCTGATATACTAAATGCCGCTTCAGCAGGCGACCTTAAACTAATGATAAAACTCTTAAAAACAGAGATACTAGCAGAAAGGGCCGCAACTGTTTTATCTACTGCAGGTAAAGGTATGATGGCTGCTGCTTATCTTCAAGTAGCAGCAGCAGCAAGAATAGCGGCTCTTAGTGTTAAAGCATTTGGACTTGCTGCTCTAAATGCTATCCCTATAATTGGCCAAGTAATAATGATTGCTATGCTACTATGGGAAGGCATTAAATGGCTGTTTGGCTCAGATGCAGAAGAAACTATTAACCCTTTGGCAAAAGTTTTAGAAGAGGGCAAGGAACGCTTTGCTGAATTTCCAAATATTATAAATCAAATGGCAGACTCTTACGAGGCCGCTGTTACAAATTCTCAAAGATATATTATATCTATTACTGCCATGAATGGTGTCATAGCTCAGTCAGTTACTCAACTAGCTGCACTACAAAACGCTGAGAAGTCAGCGCAAAGAGCCGCTATTACGTCTGCACAACAAAAAGTAAAGCTAGCTCAAAAAGCAAAAAAAGATGCTGAGGATAGAATGGCCAACAGCGCCATAGCCGTTAATCCTGTAGAAGACGGAGAAGAGTTTGGTCTAATGGCGCAGATGTGGCAAGGCACGAAAGAGCTGGGAGGGCTTTTTACAGGTCAAACAAGTCTTTATGGGCCTTCCGCTACTGCTGACATGTCCACATATAATGACGCTCTTGAAGAAGCACAAGCTAATTTAAAAATACTAGGAGGCTTGCCTCCCGTTGGTACAACAAGTGACGCCTTATTACAGGGTACTACTGAGACTATGGCAACTCTTGTAACTACTTTGGAGGCACAAAGAGATGCAACAACAAAGGGTTCTGAGGAGTGGGAGTACTTTAATAAAACAGCAGGTGAAGCACAGACTTTATTAGATGGACTGACAAAGGAGACACTAAGCACAACTATTGGAGAGATGCAAAGATTGGAGGGGCGAGTTAGGAAAACTACTTTGTCTTTCAAAGCCTTGAGACAAATAGGTATAGATACTGCTGCTTTCTTCACCAAACAAAATGCAACTTTTGGAGACTTTAAAACTCCCGTAGACTTACTACAAAAAGCAGTATTAGCCGTTTCTGACACGAGCAAGTCTCAAGCTCAGATTGATGAAATCATTGCTTCTGTAGGCCAATTTGGAGTTACCGGACGCGAGTCCTTAACTTCGATTTCTAACGCCTATACTAAATTAAACAATCAAATAAATGCAAATGCTCTATTAAATGCTATCGAAACAGAAAGAGCTCGTGGAGTCTCCGTATCCGATGAGGTAGCGGGTAAACAAATTCTCGCAGAGCTAGCAGCAAAGAATACTATACTGGCTTTAGACACCCTTGCCGCCTCTGCAGGAGAGAAAGACATACTAGCGGCAAAAGTAGCTCTTCTGAAGGCGGTTAATACAGAAAGACTCGCAGAAAATGCACTAATTGATGCCCGTGTAGCTAAAGACACAAGACTTGGAGGAGACCAGTTTGGTGCTGGTCAGGCTGTCGGTGGTTATATGGAGAAAAATAAAGTTGAGTTTGCTGCAGCAGATGATTCCGGTAAGTTTAAAATGATGGGAGAAGCTGTCAACCCTTTAAACGAACAGTTAAAAAAGCTGGGACCAGAGGGAGAGCTTATAGCTTCAGTAGTCGAAGGTGCAATGATAATGGGAGAATCTTTTAGTGCCGCTTTTGACACAATGAATGATAAAAGTGCAACTACAGGAGAGAAAATGCAAGCAGGTCTGCAAGCGGCATCGTCTGCTTTGAATGCTATTGGTGGCATTATGGCGGCTAACTCCAAAGCCCAAATTAAAGAAGTAGATAATCAGATAGAAGCTGAAAAGAAGCGCGATGGCAAATCCGCAGGAAGTTTAGCAAAAATAGCTAAACTCGAAAAGAAAAAAGAAGCCATGGCTAAAAAAGCTTTTGAAGTCAATAAGAAAATGCAAATGGCTCAAGCAGTGGCAAGTACAGCAGCCGCAGTTATCGGAGCTCTAGGCGCTAAGCCTTGGGGCCCTTGGAACTTTGCACTTGCAGGAATGGTGGGCGCTATGGGCTTAGCTCAATTAGCTGTTATTTCAGGAACCTCCTTCCAAGGAGCAGGTACGAGTGCAGCTGCTCCCTCAGGCCCTTCCTCCATTTCTACAGGAAGCAGGGGTAATACTGTAGACACTGCCAAATCTAAATCAGCATCAGGAGAGCTTGGATATCTACGTGGAGCAGATGGACAAGGTGGAGCCAATAGCTTTAAACCTGCATTCTCTGGATATAAGCACAGAGCTGGAGGAGGCTACGTAGTTGGGGAGCAAGGACCAGAGGTCTTTATGCCCGAAACTCCAGGAAACATTATCCCGTCTGGCCAAGGCATGGGCGGAACAACAAACGTTAACTTCTCTATCCAAGCAGTAGATGCAAGCGGTGTAGAAGATTTACTACTTAATCAAAGAGGAAACCTCATAGGCATGATGAGAGAAGCAGCAAACTCATACGGTCAAGACTTTATGGAAGGTATAGACACTGCAGTATATACCCCTTCTACAGCAGGAGCTACTAAATACTAATGGCATATACAGACGTATTACCCGACCCCAATAACTTAATAACAGACTCTGGTAAAGCTAGCGGGACTGGAGGAGAAGGCTTTGCTTCGGTATCGCTTTCTTCTAAGTCTCCTACTATGTTTACACAAACTAACTCAGGAAGAATTACTTCTCGTCAAAAGGCGCAACAGAGTTGGTCTATTGATATAGGATACAATCCTATGACTCGTGAACAATTTGAGCCTGTATATAACTTTATACTTCAAAGAGGTAGAATGTCGCCTTTTAAAGTATCTTTACCTCAGAATAGAGTACCTCAAGATGCTACTTTTGCAGCGTATGTAGATGGGCCGGTTAATTTGTTTCCTACTACTAATACAGCAGGCGGGGTCACTTCGTTGCTTCTAGCTAATGATAGCGGAGATACTGGTACAGACTACGTAGTGGCAACTCATAAAACACCAAAACCCGGCGATTTATTCAATATCTCAGACTCGAACCATAACAAAACATACCAAGTTACCAGAGTAGAAACTAATACTGACTACACAGGCTCACAGCCTACAACTAACCAAATTCGTATACAGTTTACTCCGGGTCTGTCAAAAGCTGTAACACATGCAGCGTCTGGTGTAATATTTCATAATCCGCTAATCAGAGTGTTATTAAAATCTGATGTACAACAATATTCTCTTAATGTAGACGGGCTATACTCGTTTTCATTAAAGCTACAGGAAGCATTATAATATGGCACATAGAACCCTACACGCAGACCTCGAAGCATCTTTACTAGCGAATGATGCTTTTGCATATGCACACCTAGTAAAATTCGAAAAACCTATTGATACGGAAACAGGCTATCCCGTTAAAACAGCTAAAGACTACGCCTATATAAGCGATGGCTCTCATGATGTGTCCTTTGATGATGGAAGCAAAGATATCAATGGAAACGCTAACGGCTCACAAGTTTATATTGCGAACAGGTTGAAGAAAGTAGGCAGTGTTACAGAAACAATACAAGCTCGCGCAAGTAATATAAATTTAGAAATAGATGCCATAGCTCTAAATACTACTTTTACGTCAGTATCTACATTTACTTCCACCACTTTCACTGCGGGGTCTAGTATAGTAGATGAGGGTTTTGCTGAAGGCGACACAATACTTTTAACTTCATCAAACTCAAACAACACTGCTAAGATACGTATCGACTCTTTTTCTAATGAGAATAAAACTGCCTCGTATACTCCTATCAACCGATCAAGTTTATCTACTGGATCTGCTAACTATACGTTTAGTTTTGCGTCCGACGAAGTGCAAGCAATTCTTCAAGACACTGGAGAAACCGGCTACGCAGGGTACATAAACCGAGAGGTCTTTATATATAAAGCGCATATTAACCCTGACACAGGTGTTATTATTGGAGCACCTTACTTACTTTTTAAAGGAATAATAGCTTCCGCAAAATTAAGCGAAAAATTAAGCGAAGATGTTACAAAAGACTCTAAGATTTCTTGGAGTCTTACTAGTCACTGGGGAGACTTTGTTCGTGTAAACGGTCGTCTTACTTCTGACCCAGAGCACAGAGCTTTAAACGGAGAAGGAGTATCTGACTCTTTAGCACTTATACGTCCGGAATACGGCAGCGATTTAGGATTTATGCACTCTGAACAAGCACTTAATCTTGTTGCCAATTATAATGTTATGGTAACAAAGACTAAACTTAAAATGAAGAGAAAGTGGTATGGAGCTAAAACCTATAAGCAGGTCGAGTATCAGGAAGAGGAAGAGCGCGAAGTAGATTTACGCTTTAATCTGGATGCAAAAAGACTTCCTGTAGTTTACGGTGTTCAAAGAATCCAAAGCTTTCCTGTGTTTGTTGATACAAAGAATGATGACTCTAAGCAAGTATATGTAGCTTATGCAATGTGTGAAGGCGAGATCGGAGGTCTTTACGACATATATATAGATGACCAGTCTTCGATATGTATTGACAAAAACGACTTAACTACACGAAGTGGAGATGCTACTAACTCAGAAGTTATATGTACCGGACGTATGGATAGAGGAGACACTTTAACAGCACAAAACGTTTCTTCTGGCACAGCAGTATCTTATAATCCTATGACAGGAACTTTTGGATCGGGCTGGGAAGGTTACAATGGTACTGATGGCGCTTACGGCATATATCTTCGTAACCTCACACCTATTGCTGATACTTCAGTATCAGGCGGGGCCTCTACTCAAGGTGCCGGAATATACCATGAAAAAGGAACAAAACTAGACTCTCCTTTGCCTATGAAGCTTACTATGCACACAGGTAAACCTTTTCAAAAATCAGATGATACTTTATCTGCTATTGCTGCAGCAGGTAACTTTAAAATACAAACAGACTATTTTACAGGTACTGGAGATTACTGGGGACCTAACCATCAACTATTAGATACGGCTTATGTTACCGCACACTACACAATAGGAGAAGGCGATACAACTATTCCCGACTTAGAGTTTGTTGTAAGAGGAAAGGTTATAGATTGTTACGATTACGATGATTCTTTTGTACAAGATTCTTTTTATTCTGGCTCTGATGCGGCTATTACCGCTTTTAATATAGGCGATATTGTAACTATAAAAAACACTAGTAATGCTACTCTAGGCACTTCTACTATTGCCGATATATCTACTTATAAAGATACAAATAATAACGATGTTCATAGAGTTAGATTCCAAGACTTAGACAGAACTGATAGTAGTAATGTTGTGCACACTGCTTTTTATATGTTAAACGGTAGTAATCAAAAGTATAGTTTTGCTACACATGATAATGTTTATGTTGATAGCTCTGTACCTGCAACTCTTACCGCTGTTACTTCATTCTCCGATAACTCAGGAGGTAGTAGTATAGACGCCACATTTACCTCTCCAAGCACTGCACTTCAAGAAGCTGTAAGTATATCTGACTTTGTAACAATAGTTGATAATGCTGATTTAGCAGGCTCTGTAGCTGCTATTATTGATACTATGGGAAGTACTTTTGAGTTTACTAACTCTTCTGGAGTGCTTAGAGACATAGGCGGTGCTACTGGTGCCTCCTCGCTTGCATCAACTGCTAAAGTAATTATTAAAGATTGTATACAACTCTCAAGCTCTTCTAGCGATACGGATGATGCTTATAATGGCATGATTGTAGAAGTTACTCGAAATTATAATGATAACTCTACGCACGTTCAAAAACATACAATTGTTGACTATGATGGAGGTACTCGAGTTGCCAAAGTTGATAAACCTTTTGATAATATCGCAGTCCCTCAAGCAGGCGATACTTTTAGAATTCTAAATAAAGGAGACAAAAGAGTTTCTTTAAACCCTACTATACAGTTGGTAGATTACTTGACTTCAGAAAGATATGGCAGAGGTCTTAATGTTCTAGAAGACCTGGACCCAGACTCTTTCAAGCAAGCAGCTCGTGATTGTGATACTCGATCAGACGTAACAATGCTGCTTGCAAATACGTCTGTTGCTTTAAATGCAGTGTACAAATTATTAGACACAAACAGCAAGTTAAGGTTCCAAGGAAAAGTAAAAACTATTACGGCTGTAACTGTTGGAGGAACTACCTATGACGAAGTTACCTTTACAGATGTTATAGGTAAAGTTGCCAAGAAATGGACTGACTATGCTGTGTATGAAGATGCGGAATATGTGTGGCATAACGATAAAATTTACGAAAAGAGTGGAGCTGGGTCACTAGGCACAGCACCTTCTGGAAACAGCTCTAGTGTTAATCCGCTCACAAAAATCTCGGGAACGGGGCCTAGTACTATAGCTATAAATGTTTCTTTAAGTACTTTTGAAGGAAACCCTATAGTTAAAAAATATAACTCTAATACTACAAGCTTTGGAACAGGATACTCTTTGTATGATGCTGATAATGTAAAATATTGGAGATACTTAGGGTGGGATTCTCCTAGCCAAAGTCAAGTGACTAGGCATCAAACCAATGCTATTGTTAACACAACTAGTTCTGTATTTGAAAATATTAATGCTATGCTTGCACATTTTAATGGTATGCTTCGATACGTTAATGGAAAGTACGAAATTGTAGTAAAGACAGCAACTGATACCTTTGGTACTGCTCAAAGTATCGGAGACGATGATATAATTGGAGCTATCAATGTTGAGGATGCAGGACAAAAAGGTACTTTTAATAGTGTTTCTGTTTCTATTCCCGACCCTCAAAACAGATACAACGGTCGCAGTGTAAACTTTATTAACTCTACCTATATAAAGCAAGATCGAAATGTTCCAAAGAAAGGAAACCTAAAAACTCCTTACATTACTAACTACTTTAACGCAAGAATAAATGCAAAACAGTATCTTGAAGAATCCCGCAAGAACTTAAAAATAGCGTTTAAAATGGAGCCTAAAGGTTTATTGCTAACAGCAGGTAGTTTAATAAAAGTAACAAACACTAGATTTAACTGGTCAGATAAACTCTTTAGACTTAGTAACTTAACTTTTACAGAAGACTGTCTTGTTAATGTAACTGCCGAAGAACACAGTGAAGAAGCTTTCTTAATCTCTACGATTGACGGAGGGTCTGTAACAGGTTCAGACGGTGGAGCTCCAGCAATTGTAACAATAGCTCCTCATACCAATCTTTCCATACCTGCTAATAGTTTGAAAGGGGGTGCAAGACTTACGTGGACTAACTCAGCTAAATTTAATTCCGCTACTCATACTACGGAGATATGGAGGTCTAGTTCTAATGATGTTTCAACCGCAAGTATTGTAGGTCTAAGCAAATCTGGATTAAAAAGTGCCACAGGAGAATTTACAGATGCCGTTGTTACAGGAGGGGCCACCTTTTTTTACTGGGTTCGTTACTCGGTTGTTAATTCTGCTACTGTTATTAAAGAATTAAACTCCGTATATGTAGGGTCTGTTTCAGCTACGACCACGGACATTGTTAACGGGGTGGATGGAGATCAAGGAGTTAATACAGCTGCGGTCTACGCATACAAAAGAGCCAGCAGCGCCTTAGCGTCTTCCAACAAACCTAGTACTACTCGTACTTGGACTTTTGCTACAGGTACTTTTAACAACACAGATTTAGGAAACGGGTGGACCTCTACAGTGCCTTCAGGTACTGATGATGTATATGTTTGCGTAGCAGTATCAGCGGCTGAGGCAGATACTGATAGTGTTGCTGCGGCTGATTGGAGCGCACCTCAACTATTTGCATCCAATGGTGCTGATGCTGTTAATAGTGCTCCTGTCTTTGCTTATAAGAGATCTGCAAGTGCAGTAAATAATAAACCTAGTACTACTCGTACTTGGACATTTTCGACAGCAGTATTTAATAACATAAATTTAGGAAATGGATTTACTTCAACAGTGCCTTCCGGTACTGATGACATTTATATATGTACTGCAGTAGCTTCTAGTGTTAACTCTACTGATAATGTTGCTGCAGCTGATTGGAGTGCTGCTGAACTTTTTGCCTCTAACGGAGACGATGGAGACGATGGAGATGATGGAGCTGACGGTGTTGACGGCATTACAGTAGTTCTGTCTAATGAAAGTCACTCTCTTCTTACAGCAGCAAACGGGGATGTTACATATACTGGCTCTGGCACTACTATACGACTATACGAAGGTACCACCGAGCTTATATATGACGGAGTAGGTACTGCAAGCTCTAGGTGGAAAGCGACGACAACAGGAGTTTCTGTGACTGCAGGAAGTGTTGCCGACAGTGGAGACTTTGCAACAGTAGGAAACCACAGCTCTATGACCGCTAACGTAGCTTCTGTTACTTATAACATCACGGGTAAAAGAGCAAATGGAACTGCGTTTAGCTTTGCAAGAATACAATCTTTAACTAAAACTATAACAGGTACTGACGGAGACCCTGGTGCTGCAGGTATTAATACTGCGGTTGTATATGCGTATCAAAGAGCTAGTAGTAATCCGGGTAACAAGCCTAGCACTACCCGTACTTGGTCTTTTGGTAGTGGCTCCTTCAATTCTTCTGATCTTGGTAATAGTTGGACCTCTATTATACCTACAGGCTCTGCGGATTTGTATTTCTGTGCTGCAGTAGCTAATGGAACAGGGTCTACGGATACTGTAGCGGCAGGAGACTGGACGGCCGCGCAATTATTCTCTTCTAATGGAGATAACGGTGCTGCGGGAGCCAATGGTGCTCCGGTATCTTTATATCGTAAAAGTACAAGTAACTCTTCTGCACCAGCTTCGTTTAGCGGTACCTTTACATATACTTTTGCTACGGGTGCAGTAACAGGAGGTACTCTTAATAGCTGGACAGCTACAGTTCCAACTTTAGCTGCAGGAGAGTATGCATGGGTAAGACAAGCTACTGCCAGCGCCAGCGCAACTACTGATACTATTCCTACTAGCGAGTTCTCAGCTGCTGTAGTTCATAGTGGAGTAGGAGAAGATGGCGCAAGTGTGACAGGTGCGGCAGGTAACTCTAATGCCTTAGTAGCCTTGTATAGAGTATCCAGTAGTGGTTCTTCCGCACCGGCTTCCTTTAGTGGTACCCTTACATATACTTTTGCTACGGGTGCGGTAACAGGAGGTACTCTTAATAGCTGGACTCGTACAATACCTACAGTAGCTCAAGGGTCTTATTTATGGGTAAGACAAGCTACTGCAAGTTCTAATACTAATACTGATACTATTGCTATAGGGGAATGGTCTGCTGCTGTTGTGACAAGTGCTTCTGGTGTTAATGGGGACCCAGGCGCTGCAGGTGTCAATACTGCGCCGGTCTTTGCGTATAAACGAGCTAGTAGTACACCTGGAAATAAGCCAGGCACTACCCGTACTTATACTTTCTCAACGGGTGTATTTAATAATTCAAGTCTAGGAAATAGCTGGACTTCGACTATACCTAGCGGTACAACCAATCTGTATATATGTACTGCAATCGCATCTTCGACGTCTAGTACGGACAATGTTGTAGCGGGGGATTGGAGTAGTGCCCAACTATTTGCAGCTAGTGGGGTTGACGGAGATACTGGGCCGAGCGGTTTCTTATTCTTTTTATCCGGAGACTCTAGTACTGATAATGCTCATATTAGTGCGAGCAGCCCCGCAACAGGACAGATAGCAATTGTAGAGAATACAAGCGGCGCGCAGGCAGGTTATAGATATAGCGGCTCGGCATGGGTATCTAAGGACCTAATTAATACAGGTATAATCGTGGCCGATGCTATTAAGTCTGAACAACTAGAAATCTCTGCGGATTCTGGCAATGATAGAATCCAGATGGACGGAACAAATAATGTAATTAAAATATACAGTGGAGGCGTTCTTCGTATTAAAATAGGAAATCTTGCCTAAACCATGGAAAAAATAAATCTTGACATAATAGCCCAAGTTAGCTATAATTCTGTAATGGAGAATATACAATGAGTGCAGCCCGATACAACCTAGTTATTGACCAAGGTTCCGACTTTGCGATTAGCTTTACAGTTAAAGAAGATGGATCAGTTAAAAACCTGACGGGATACTCTGCGCGTGCGCAAATGAGAACATCAAGGAATGCTACGTCTATTGCCGCTACCTTTACGTGCACTATTGCTACCCCCACTAATGGAACAGTTGTAATGTCATTGGCAAATGGTGCTAGCTCAAGCTTAACAGCAGGAACCTATGTGTATGATTTAGAAGTATTTACTGCTAATAACGCAGCTGTAGTGAGACTTATACAAGGCTCGGTAGATCTTACTCAAGAGGTTACACGATAATGGCAATTACTATTACAGCAACACCCATACAGAACGGTATAGCAGTCTCAGGTACTACGACTACTATTACCGCATCTGGGATAGCTCTAGGAAATACTGAAGCCTCAGCAATGGGTATTAGTAATATTACAGGACTTTCTGCAACAAACGTACAAACTGCAATCGAAGAACTAGCAGGTAATAATTTTAGGCAGGATACCACGCCTACAGGTTCACAAGTCTCCGAGGGAGATACATGGTATGACACGGATGATAATCAACTTAAAGTATATCGCGAAACAAGTAGCGGAGTTTTTCAGTGGGCACCTATAATGGTAGGTGGCGCTGGAGGAGATTCCGATACACTTGATGCAGGATCCTATTAGGATTTGGAGTAAATAATGGCTCAAACAATTAAAATTAAAAGAAGTACCGGAACGGGTAAACCCTCATCAGTAGATCAAGGCGAGTTATTCTTTGCCTATGGTACAGGCGGTACTTATGGTAAAAAACTATCTATAGGTAACGTAGCTGGAGGAACAAATACTCCTGAGATTATTGGTGGTTCTTACTACACTGCTATAATTGATGCTGCAACTAATTCTAATACTGCAAGCAAGCTCGTTCTGCGAGACGGCTCAGGTAACTTTAGTGCAGGAACAATTACTGCAAATTTGACAGGTAACGTTAGTGGAAGCGCTGGAACTGTTACAAGTATTTCTGCACATGATACTGATGATCTAAGTGAAGGATCTAGTAACGTATACTTTACAGATGCACGAGTATCGACTAGAGCAGATACGATACTAAACCACTCTAATCATGGTAATATTACTGTATCTAAGGTCGGAGCTGAATTACGCTTTTCAGCGGCTGCACAGTATGCCGATAGTGATGTACAATCATACTTATCTGGAGGCACAGGAGTAACTCTTAGTGGTTCTGGTGCGTTTAGTATTGGACAGGCTGTTGCAACCAATAGCAACGTTACTTTTGGTACCATTGGTTGTGGTAATATTACTACTTCAGGGTACATACGTGGACCTTCCACCATGACAATTGATCCTGCAACACACGGTGATGATACAGGAACACTAGTCATTGCAGGTAACTTAACAGTTCAAGGCGCTACAACTACCGTAAACTCTAATACAGTCGCTATAGGCGATAGTATTATGACATTAAACAGTGATGAGACGGGCACACCCTCTGCAAATGCAGGTCTTGAAGTAGAAAGAGGAAATGCAACAAATGTGTCTTTTCTTTGGAACGAAACAAATGATAACTGGACAGTAAGCGATGGAAGTGCTACTTCCGTTCTGTTGACCGCAGCTAACTTTGCAGCTACGTATGCAGGTACTATAGACGGCGGCACTTACTCATAATATTAATCTCTAGCGTATATACGCAGGTACTAGGAGAGCCAAATGGCACAAACAATAAAATTAAAACGCTCGGCAGCGACGGGTAATGTTCCCACTGCCGCCCAAATTGACTTGGGAGAGCTTGCTATAAATACCACAGATGGTAGGGTATACATGAAAAAGGGTGATAATAGTATTCTCACCCTTAACCCCCATGCTTTATCTGAAATTACAAATGATATGTGGGAAGTCACTAGTACAGTGCCTAGTTCCGGAGGGTCACACCCTGCAGGTTATGTCTGGTACATAGTATAACATGACTATTAAGGTGCACCACGGTGGGAATCTCGTAGAGCCCACGCAGATTATTGTAAAGGGTGCTTCTGGCACTCTTCGTGCAGTTAACTTCGTCTTAGCAAAAACCGCAAACACCTTTCTTACTGCGTGGCAAGGGATCTACTCGACTAATCGAGGGACTACTACTGCCTTTAATACTTCAACCGCTTTTACTACTACGTTCAATACCAGTGCTACTACTAATGTAAACACTACTACTGCGTATGACACTACTTTTGATACCACCATAGCTACTAGCGTAAGCACTACGACTACTTTTGACACAGTATTTGATACAAGCCTTATCACCGCTAAAAGCACCTCTACCGCTTTCAATACCACCTTTGCTACTAGCTTAGCAACAACAGTTGGCACCTCTACCGTATACCTTACTACCTTTGAGACTACTCGGGCAAGTAACACAGTTTACGAAACTACTAGAGGCACTAGTAAGTCTACTACGACTACTTTTGTAACGGCATTCGACACAAGTTTGGGTACTTCTCGTAGCACTACCTCTACTTTTGCAACTAATTTTGCTACTAGTACCTCTGTGACAACAGCTACAGTGTATAATACTACACGCGCTACCTCTACAAGTCGCACCACAACGTTTGATACAGCGTTTCAAACCTCTAATATTACTACAGTGGCTACGCTTACTTCAAGAGCTACAGGTACGAGTAAAGCTACTGCAACTGTATATAATACTACACTAGCTACGGCTACGAGTAGTATTACTGCAAGAGGGACAACTACTGTATATAATACTACTCTAAGTACTACTACTGCGTATACTACTACTTTCAATACGGCTTCTGTATTCGTAACTCAGCGAGCAACCACTACTACTTATAATACATCTTATAATACTGCTATAGCTACGGGACGTAGTACAACTACAACTTTTACAACTGCTACTACTCGTGGTACTACTACTGCTTTCAATACTACGACTACCTTTAACACGTCGAAAGCTACAACTACTACATATACCTCTTCATTTAACACCGGCAGAGCAACTAGTAAAGCTACGGCAACTTCGAGAAATACAGTATATACGTCTACTTTTGGAACCTCTCGGGGTACTGCTACCAGTGTTGCAACTGCTACAGCCTATACTACTGCTACCACTTTTAACACGAGTAGGGCTACTACGAGTGTATTTAATACTGCCCGTAATACTGCTGAGAGTCGTAATACTACTACTAGTAGAAACACGGGTACAACGTTTGGAACTACTACAGCTTATGTAACTAATAGTGTATTTGGTACAAGTATAAGTACTGCTGAGAGTCGTAATACTATCACTAGTAGAGGTACCTCTACAGCGTTTGGAACTACTACAGCTTATACTACCGGTACTACGTTTAATACAAGTATAAGTACTGCTGAGAGTCGTAATACTACTACCAGTAGAGGCACCTCTACAGCGTTTGGAACTACTACAGCTTATACTACCGGTACTACGTTTAATACCAGCAGAAACACATTGGAAACTCGTAACACCGCTCGTAACACGGCTGAGAGTCGTAACACTGCGACCAGCAGAAACACATTGGAAAGTCGTAACACCGCTCGTAACACGGCTGAGAGTCGTAACACTGCGACCAGCAGAAACACATTGGAAAAACACATTGGAAAGTCGTAACACCGCTCGTAACACGGCTGAGAGTCGTAACACTGCGACTAGCAGAAACACTACTACTAGCTATAATACAGCGAAAAATACAACTACTAGCTATAACACCGCTCGTAACACCGCGGAGAGTCGTACCACTGCGACCAGTAAAAACACTACTACTAGCTATAATACAGCGAAAAATACAACTACTAGCTATAACACCGCTCGTAACACCGCTGAGACCCGTAGCACTAGTACAGTTAAAGGTACACTCACTTCGTTTAATACAGCGAAAAATACAACTACTAGCTATAATACAGCGAGAAATACAAGTACTAGCTATAATACAGGTCGTGGCACATATAGAGGTACGTCTAGAACAACTACGGCCTCATACAGCGCAGACCAATATAGCAGGTCCTCGCCGGTGACGTCATCATCATACTTCTGGAGACATAACGGACTCATTCCCAACCAGGCGTATCTTATATGGGCGGGGGTTGATAAGTCTCCTACTGCAATTCCTTACACGGCTACTAGTTTTGCGAATGCCGATGGGTACACGTACTATAAAAGGGCTTTAGTCGAAAATGTCGCTGGTAGTTTTAAAGGTACCGGATTCACGGAGAATTATTATAGAATAAGAAGAAGACTTACTAATGCCTCTTATACTACAAGCTTTGTAACAAGCTATCTTACTACTTTTGGTACGAGTAAAAACACTTCAACTACTTTTGGTACGAGTAAGAATACTTCAACTACTTTTGGTACAAGCAGAAATACTACTACGTCCAAGAATACAACTACAGCCTATACTACTGCAACTACTTTTGGTACGAGTAAGAATACTGCAACTACTTTTGGTACGAGTAAGAGTACTTCAACTACTTTTGGTACAACTACAGCCTATACTACTGGAACTACTTTTGGTACGAGTAAGGCTACTTCAACTACTTTTGGTACAAGTAAGGCTACTTCAACTGTTTTTGGTACCTCTACTGCGTATACTACTGCTACTACTTTTGGTACTACTTATACTACTAACACTGTATTTGGTACTGCTACTGCGTATACTACTGCTACTACTTTTGGTACTACTTATACTACCAACACTGTATTTGGTACTGCTACTGCGTATACTACTGCTACTACTTTTGGTACTACTTATACTACGGGCACTACTTTTAATACTAGTCGTAACACTGCTGAGTCTCGTACTACTGGAACGAGTAGAAACACTAGTACGGCCTTTGCTACTTCTACAGCGTATGTAACTAATAGTGTGTTTAATACTAGTCGTAATACTGCTGAGTCTCGTACCACTGGAACGAGCAGAGGTACTACTACGGCCTTTGCTACTTCTACAGCATATGTAACTACGAGTGTATTTAATACTGCCCGTAATACTGCTGAGTCTCGTACTACTGGAACGAGTAGAGGTACTACTACGGCCTTTGCTACTTCTACAGCGTATGTAACTAATAGTGCGTTTAATACAAGTATAAGTACTGCTGAGTCTCGCACGACTTCTACTAGTAGGAACACGGGTACTGCTTTTGCAACTTCTACAGCGTACACTACGGCTACTACCTATAATACTAGTCTCGCAACTACTACTACCTATAATACTGCTCTCAATACGGCAGAAAGTAGAAATACTAGTAGTGTATTTGGTACCTCTACCGCTTTTAACACAGGTATAGTTACAACTAGAGGCACTACTTTTAATACCACTACAGCCTATACTACTACCTTTGGAACAAGTATTATTACAGACCGTGCTACTACTACAGTCTATGCTACTACACTAGGAACACTAACTTCTAGAAGCACTGTCAGCACCTTTGGTACAAATACTACTCGTAGCAGTACAACTACATTTACTACTACCTTTGTTACTGCTAATGCTACAACAAGAGCTACAACTTCCGTATTTAACACTAGTATTGCAGTTTCTACAAACAGAGGCACAAGCAAAGCTACGACTACTACGTTTAATACGTCTAGAGCTAGTACTACTACGTATACTACTACTTTTAATACTACTACTACGTTTAATACTAGTAAGAATACTACTACGTTGTTTAATACAACTACTGCGTTTAATACTACGACTACATATACTACTGCGTTTGATACTGCATTAGGTACAGCTAGAACTACTACTTTTAATACGACTACTACGTTTAATACAACGCATAATACTACGACTACGTTTAACACAACTACTGTGTTTAATACTACTATTGCTACTACTACAGCTTTTACCACTACTTTTGGTACTTCCGTAGCCACTACGCTTGCGACAACTACCTCGTATAATACAGTATTCAATACTAGTTTAGCAACTACTACTACTTTTAATACATCTTTGAGTACCTCAAAGAGCACTACTAGTGCTTATGACACAACTTTCGATACTAGTGGAGGAACTACAAGAGCTACTACCACTACATATACAACGTTGTTTGGAACTTACGCAGCCACAACACTTGCTACAACCACTGCGTTTACTACGGCCTTTGCAACAAGCTTAGGCACAACTAAGACTACGGTCACTCCGGGCGCTGTAACAGTATATGAGACTTTAGCTACCACTACTCTTGCTACAGCTACATCTGTTTCTACTAATACTGTAATTTATGAAAGAGTTACAGGTACGGGAGCTACTACCGAAGTTTTATCAGGGTCAGATTATAACACATCATATTGGGATGGATCACAATGGACAGAATAGAAAAAGAACTAAAAGGTATGTCTCATAGACTAGAGACTACTATTGAAATAATCATGGAGCACTTTAGAGAGACAGAAGAGCGTATAGAAGAACTTGAAGACATCATACAGGAGCTAAGAGATGGCCTTGCAAAAACTGGCTGAAAATGATGTACTTGGAAATAGTGCTGCACACTTCTTTAAATCGGGGAACATAGTAAGGGGCTCAGAGATTGATGGTCTTGCAGAACTGAAGGACCTTCTCCCTACTAAAGGCCCTAATGGAACTAATGTAGAGTATGATATATGGTATGATATGGCAGACCAAGAGAGAATTCATGGTTATATGTATACAGATGCAATGGCTAAGTTCTTATATATTAGAGCTGCAGGAGCGTATTGGACACATAAGATTATGCAACAAGCCTCTAAAGAGCCTATCACAGAAGAAGGAGAAAGAATTTTTCAAGACCTTGCAGAGAATAGTGTAGACAAGTACAAACTTCGTAAAGCTAGATCCCAGCATGATTTTGTTATTTTTCTTCCTGGTACTAATATAATCAAAGAAGCTTTAGACTGGGATAAGATGGAGAACGCTATAAAACAAGGGGCTAAGTTAAAGTGCCACCCAATTACAGCTCCTGGTCTAGTTGCCAACCTTAAACACAGGTACGGGGAAGAGAACATACTAGATAAGAAGCTCTCCGGTCACGAACTGATGGCTGGAGCAAGTATTGTAGGATGTTGCGAGAATTCAGAGATGGGTATTGTATCCCTAGCTCAGGGCAAAAAGACTTACTTGTTTGGCCACGGACATAAACATTTAACATATAGTGCTCTATACAATACTATATGGAAAGGGGGCAAGGCTGATGTAAATAAGCTAAAATCTATACTCTCTGCCAAGTATTCGGGAATGATACCAGTAATATCAGAAAGCCCTCAAGAGTATATTAACTCATACTTTAACCACTACAAGGAGATGCCTCATGTCAAACCTAGAAATAATAATCCTTGAGTGTAATGACTTAACGGCTTTAACAGTAAATTCAATAAAGAAAAATATGCCCAGAGCTAAGTATAAAGTTGTACCAGCGAAAGGAAAGAGTAAGATAGGTACTGCTTTATCTCACGCAAAGGGCATAACCTTAGTAGTTACGAGCGGCTTAGTTCTTAATATTAAACATGGAGACTTGCCTCCTGAAAGTAAACTAGAGCAATATGCCTTGTCTGTTAGTAGAGAGGGGGTTTATGTAGACCATCCTAAGCACTCCACTTCTTACAACTTAGTAAATAGCAATATAACTAAGGGCTTTATTGACCTCTGTATCTTCATAATCAATCCTGCTAAGTGGTTTGAGATACCTACTAAAGACTCAGGAGTTGTAGGAGATAAAAAGACTTTATTTATGCCTAGATATATTAATCACAAGTCAGATCCTATACTGAAGGACTGTATAGGGGCTTACGAGGCATTTAAATACGGTATGGCAGGAGAGACTGCTGCAGTGTATAATTACTTACCTAATTTAATCTCTGGTAAAGCAACACCGATAGAGACATTTGCATATTGTTTTGATAAGCTGGAAGAGTATTCGGAAGGATTACCGGAATATAAAAGAAAACAAGTACTTAATCTTGCACAAAAAACTAAAACAAGAGTAGGTAAGCTAAGGCCTCAGCTATTGGCCACTAAAGGAGAATAAAATGGAACCAGATGAATTAACATATGAGGGAGACGAGGCTACAGGAGTACCCCCTACCACGTTACCCACGGTAGAGCTATAATGACTATTTCAACTACTTTTAGATTCGATACTCCAGATACCGAGGGAGACTTGGTTGTTGGAAAATCTAATAATGTCGTGTCGGGAAGGTACATTAAAAGAGATACGCTTACTGACGCTATACACCATAATAACACTATAGTGTACCACCCAGACTATTCTTTTCTTATGGAGCTGAGGAGTCTGAATTCGGCTATATCAGGCTCTTGGGAGATTGAGTGGGAGTGGGAACCAGGTCAGTATACGGAAGCACAGATAGATACGTTTATCAGTGTCTCACATAATGATAACTATACAACACTAAAAGATTTTGCCAACCATAAAGTTACTAAAACTCTTGCTAATGCGGATGTTGCTTTAACTTCCTGGGGTACTGCGTTACGGCAGACCTATGGTCTAGACTCAGCAAGCTGCACTTTTAGAGCAACTTCGGAAGGTGTCTTCACTTGTCTAAGTATATACAATAATAACTATAGTTTATATACTGTAGAGTCTGTAACAATAGAGGCAGGGGCATCACTAACCATTGATAAGCAAGGCACTACGTGTCACTTATACACTATGGGAGAGTTACATAGTGGGGATACTGCGTTACCCGGCTTTCGTATATACAACTTAACTTCTAGCAGCACAACTTTAACTAACAATAACAGTACTCGGGTTAGGATAACTCGGGTGTATAAATAGGGGAATACTATGTGGAATCCAATAAAAATATTTAAATTAACGAAAATACTGTGGAGAAGAGGGGAAGGATACGAGGGCGTAGACGAGTTAGATGCAGCAAGTGTAGCCGTTCAACTAAACGGGCAAATGGAGTTTCCTTCTAACCTTAAAGTAGTACTATTTCTTAGACGTTCAGATAAAGGGCGAGATATTCTTTGGGGGCGTAAGAACTACTCTAAAGAATATCAGCAGGACACTATCATCCCCCATATTACAGATCAAAAAATTATGGAAGGGTATACACCTAATACTGTAGGGGGCCATTATCAAAACTTGATAAAGACGTGGTCTTTTAAAGAACTCTGGGATAAAAGGTTTGAGTTAAAAACTGATCACTGGAGGCACGAGGTCCGATCTAACGTCTCTAGACACGTATTTTTATGTCATGACTTTCAGCATGTTCTGTTCAGGTATGATACGTCTCAGATGGGTGAAGCGTGTATCCAAGCCGTAACGGCTACGATGATAAAACACTCTGGACCTAAGTACGCCTCCTACGTTATAGCTCTTAGACTATGTCACCAGTATAAAAGCTGGCAGCCAATGAGAATATTAAAAGAAGCATATACACTAGCAAAGGTTGTTGATCCCGCTTTCTGGCTGCTCAACCCGCTAGAGATTATTGGCATGGATATTCAGGAGGCTAGAGATAAGTATAATATAGGCACTCCGGATGAGTACATAAAGTTTTCTAATAAGCATAAGGAAAACTTTAGGTTTGACCAAATACATCCAGAGTACGAGGATAAAAGAGTATGTTTATAAAAGATAAGAAGTGGGACTGGCCAATACTTAAAGTGTTAAAAGGAGAGCGCAAACTTAGTATTAAATTCATAAGAGACCTTTTAATTTTTGTCTTTCTCTTTAAGATTATTATCATAAATGGATCAATAGTAATTTCGAATACTTTATTTGGAACAGACTTTGCTTACGGCCCAATACTAAGAGCTTTCGGCCTCTTATAACAACCTATAAAAAAGCCCCAATTAAGGGGCTTTTCGTTATGCTTCGTGTTTAAACTCTTCCATACCTTCTCGTAATAGACTAACATAACCCGATTGCATCATATTATATCTCTGCGTCTCCAGCTCTAACTCTTCTATTTTGGCTCTAGTATGTCCAATTTGTACTAATGAGTGCCTTACCTGCTCTGGTAAGTCTTCAAAGTAGTACACTTCATCATCAATAGTTACTTCTTCTTTCTTATACTCTGCTGCTTTTATATCTGTCATTTTAATTCCTTATTTAAAAATATCTTGCCAATTGCCAGTGGTGCTCGCTTTAGAGTACTCAGTAGCGCGGTTTTCAAAGAAGTTGGCGTGCTCAACTCCATTAAGCATATAGTCTAGCCAGTCCAAAGGATTCTTCTCACTTCCAAAAATCTTCTTCAAGCCTAGTCCTAGTAGTCTTCGATCTGCAATATACCGAATGTATAATTTTACGTCTTCAGGCGTTAGATCGGGTACATCTGCGCCTTCAAAACATAGGTCAATAAAGGCATCTTCAAGTTCTACAGAACGTTCTGCTGCACAATAGATTTCATACTTCAAATCATCGTTCCATAGCTCTGGATTTTCTTGAATAAAGACACGGAATAACTGAGACATACCTTCAACGTGCAAACTCTCATCTCGTACAGACCAAGTAACGATCTGACCCATACCCTTCATAAGATTATGACGAGGGAAGTTCAATAGAATTGCAAAGCTACTAAACAACTGCACACCTTCTGTGAAGCCGGAGTAGATAGCCATAGTCTTAGCAATATCCATCTTAGTATCCATCCCGAAATTACTAAGGTGTTCATGCTTATCCATCATGGCTTTATGCTTCATGAACTCCTGGTACTCATCATCTCCGTACCCAAGAGTCTCTAGTAGTAGTGAGTATGCCTCCTGGTGTACCGCTTCCATCGCAGCAAAAGCTACTAGCATCATTCTCACTTCAGGCTGTTGAAAGGTAGGTAAGTAATGCTTAGCGTAGCCACAGCATACGTCAACGTCAGCTTGTGTAAAGAAGCGAAAGATGTTGGACAACAATAACTTGTTGCCCTCACTTAGGTTTTCACGAAAATCTTTCAAGTCATCCGCAAGGTTTACTTCGTCTGGCAACCAGTGCATATGTTGCTGAGATTTGTAGTGTTCAAATGCCCACGGGTAATTAAACGGCTTATAAAATTCTCTTTCTTCTAGTAAATTACTCATGCTAACCACTCTCCTATTTTCACAGCGGACTGTAGACCTACTACTCTGCGAACTTCTTTTCCTTTATCATCTACAAGTACCATTGTAGGTACTCCTCTTATTCCATAATCTCCTGCTTTCTGAGGCTTTTGATCTATGTCGATCTCTTCTAACTCATAAGGCAGTTCCATTGTATCAAGTGTTTTTCCTAACATCTTACATGGCTGGCACCAACTTGCGCCAAACTTTATTATCTTCATTCTAACCCTCACACGCTAAACAAGCGTTCTCGTCGATACTATCGAACATATATGCTCTTAATGCCTCATCTGATACAGTTTCGGCCCGCTTCATTGCTTCACTTCTCAAGTAGTACAGAGTTTTTACACCCTGCTTCCAGGCCATCATGTGGATAGCGTGTAACTCTTGCTTAGCTACATCAGCAGGGAAGAATATATTCAGAGACTGACTCTGGCAAATGTGCTTCTGTCTATCTCCTGCTAACTCAATAATCCACCTCTGATCTATTTCAACTGCTGTTTTAAATACCTCTTTAGTGTAATCATCCAAGAAGTCAAGATGCTGACAGCTACCTCCATTAGTGATAATACTCTTCCAAACTTCGTCCGTATTTTGATCAATCTCATCGAGAGCGTGTTCCAGATACTCATTTTTAAGAAGGCTTGAACCACTTTTTGTCTTTTGAGTGAACGCATTAGCTCGGTAAGGCTCAATACTAGGGCTTGTATTCCCACAAATAATACTACTAGAAGCATTAGGGGCAACAGCAAGAAGGTGAGCGTTCCGAACACCTGAACCAACACCATCAGGGCACTCCCCTCGCTCGACTGCGAGTTCCTTTGTTGCACGTACTGCCTCCGCTTTAATTCGTGTAAACATTCTATTGTTTGCACCCTTTGCCAACACACTCTCAAATGGAATATTATGGCGTTGAAGATAAGCATGGAATCCCATAGCCCCTAAACCGATACTTCTTTCTCTTTCGGCACTCAACTTAGCTCTGTATAGCTCATCGGGGGCGTTTTCAATAAAGTAATCTAACACATTGTCTAACATTCTTACTAGGTCAGGAATAAATTGATCATTGTCTTTCCACTCATCGTACTCTTCTAGGTTTACACTAGATAGACAGCATACTGCTGTACGCTCTGAGGTAGTCGCAAGAGTAATTTCAGAACATAAGTTAGAGTGATGTACTTGTAAACCTAGGTCTTTCTGAAATTGGGGTAAAGCTGCCTGAACTGTGTCTTTAAACATGACATATGGCTCACCTGTTTCAACACGGTTCTGAACTAGCTTTACCCAAAGAGTCTTAGCTGATACAGTTTTTATTACTTTCTTACTATTTGGATCAATTAGATCCCATGAGTCATCAAAACCCTCTTCTCTCGTAGCGCCTTCGATTAGCTCCATGAACTCATCAGGTATAATAATAGCATGGTGGAGATTAGTAGATTTTCGGTTAACATCACCCCCAGTTGGCTTGCGAATATCCAAGAACTCTTCGACTTCTGGGTGAGATATATCCAAATATGCTGCATAACTTCCTCTTCGTGTTACGCCTTGCGAGAATGCTAACATCTCCGCATCGACTACTTTTAAAAACGGAATTACTCCAGTACTCTCTGACCCCGCAGAGGTTTTACTACCTACTGATCTAACATCATTCCAACAACCGCCAATACCACCACCTACGCTAGAGAGAAACGCGTTCTCCGTATAGTGACCTGTAATACCTTGACGACTATCTTCTGCATAGTTCAGAAAACAACTAATAGGCATACCGCGAGAGGTACCTCCATTAGTTAGGATAGGCGTAGAGAACATAAACCATAGCTTACTAGCATAGTCATACAATCTCTGTGCGTGTGCTTCGTCATCCGCGAAAGTACGGGCTGCTCTTGCGAACGCATCCTGGGGAGATGTTTCCCCTTCTACTAGGTAACGATCTTCTAAAGTTTTAATACTAAACTCTGATAGATACCTATCTCTTTTATAATTAAGCTGCATTCATCATTCTCCGTTCTATCTCGAACAAATTGTCCGAACCGATTGCATCATCGCAATATGTTACCAAGTCCATTAGCTCGTAGTTCATAAGTAGCACTTCTGCATTCTCATTAAGCTCTTGGATATACTTATAATGTCCTGCTAGTGGTACACTGTCATAGATTGACATTGCATCCCCGTATTGTTCAATTAGCTGTGTCGCCCTCTTGGGGCCTATGCCATTAATACCGGGGACGTTATCGCCCTTATCTCCAGTTAAGCATTTAAAGGATATATAATCCTCAGGGGCTACATCGTAGTGCTCTCCCCAATTACTTATTGTAACCTCTTTACGAGTTACATAAGAAAATCTATTTACACCGTCTTGAATAAGTAAGTCCCAATCTCGGTCACTTGATACCATCCAAATCTCATCTAAACCGTACTTAGTCTTTTGCTTAACGAGGTGGGCAGCAAGATCATCTGCCTCTACACCTTCGAATCTAAAGATTTTATACTCATCAGATAGCAACTCCAGTGTCTCTTCATACTCTTCAAAGAAGTCTTTAAATGCCTGCTTCTCTTCATCTGTTTGCGTAGCATACTTATCTTTTCGATTTTGCTTATACTCTGGTAATATACCTTTTCGATATGTCGAAGAGCCCCAATCTGCTGTAATAATAATATTACTGCACTTGTAAGACTGTGCTAAGGATTTTACTGTCTGTACATAATCGTTTCTAAAATCGTTTCTACCTGCGTGCTTCCATCTAAATGCTAGATTTAACGCATCTACTATAAGTGTTCTACCGGCTACACCGGCCATACCTTCATTAAAACTAAAAGCCACCTATCCACTCCATCTCTTCTACCTGCAACCACTCTTCCGCTACTAGCACATAACAATTTAGAAACTTAATATACAGATAGTCTTCTGTATGTTCAGGCTTATTCTCTGTTACTACAAATACCTTTGATCGGTCATATTTAAAAAATAGCATAGGCTTTTGATCGCCTCCTGCTGCTTGTATTACTACTTTCTTCCACCACCGTATCAGATTGTTAGTCTTAGGCTGTGTAAAAAGCTTATCTGATAAGGGGGAATCCTTATAGTTCTTTACTTCGATGCAATAATGGTTTCTCTGATTAGGGACATATAAGTCCCCTTTCAGATATTCTAGTGCACCGGATGCTGGTACTCGTTCAAACTTTAGCCCTGTAGCATCCCGTAACATATCTCGAACTAAGTATTCACCTCTAGCGCCTTTCGCCCTTGAGTCTACCATCCTCGTCCTCTTCTTCGTCTTCTTCTGTGTCTTGATTGACTACTTCTTCTTTAACTTCTTCCATATCATTTCTGGCTTTTAAATGTCTCCACCACAGCCTACGTCTTCCTGCACTCATTAACGCTCCAATTTACTGATGTTGCCATCCTTAACTACCTCGACTTTCTCTAGGAGAGGGTGAGACCAACCATGAGATACAATATATGTATTCAAGTCTTCTCGTAGCAACACTTCTACTAGCTTCTCTCTGCCTGCATCGTCAAGTACGTTCGTAACTTCGTCTAGAAATAGTACATTGATTCGAGACTTGGATATACTGGTCATTAGCTTTCTGATTGCAATGAGAGTGGCTGTGTTCACTCTTGCAAGTTCTCCAGAAGATAACGCTAGAATATCTACTACATTTCCATTGTCTGTAATCTGTACATTAAGTTTATCATTTGACACTACGAACTCTAGTGTGAAACGACCATCTGAAAGGTCTGCGAGATATTCATTTGCAAGCTCTTCCAATTCTCCTACAAGATTCTCGATCTTGTATGCAAGCAGTCCATTAGTACTAAAAGACTTTTTAAGAACGTCCAAATTAGATTCTAGCTTAGTACACTCTGCAAGCTCTGCTTTTCCGCTTTCTAATTGAGCTTTAAACTCATCAGTTTGCTCTTGTATTACTTGGATTCGTGTATTTCTTTTTGTACGTCTTTCGTTCTCTGTTGTAGCGGTGTCCATCGCGCTCTTTGCTTCTGATAATCTTTTCTGAAGTTCTTCAGACTTCTCAGTAAGCGCATCTTGGTCAACAAGGCTCGAAGGCAGAGTTGCGTCCACAGATCGGAACAAGTCTTCCCAGTCTTTTTTAGCTTTTTGGTTAGCTCTAAATTCATCATTACGCGCCTTAATCCCAGTAATCTCGGGCTTGATCTTGAAAGCCTCTGCCATTGCATTGCTTTGCTTTGCCTTGGCATCTTCCAACATCTTTTCTTCTGCTGAAATATCAATAGATTGCTTACAAGTAGGGCACTCTGCTTTAATTGATTCTAATTTACGAAGAGTTCGCCCTGCACCCGCAGCGATTGCTTGCCAAGAGCCTAGCTGTTCTTGTAAGTGGTCATAAGACTCTAGTTCGGTCATCTTAAAGTCATTCAAAGCACCTATATCTATACTATTGAGCATTGACTTATATTGATTATTTGTTGTAATTTTTTTATTTTTATCAGAGATATTTGCAATCTCTATCATTACAGAACGGAGAGCTTGTTCATCTTCAGATGTATCAAAATCTAAATCCAACATGGGTAGTATGTTGGTATCACTCAACTTATTATCATTTAACCACTTCTCAACTGTCGCAACTTTAGAACTAATTGCTGTAGACCTAGTTGATACGTCTTTAGATGCTGCTTTAAATACTTCGAATAACTCAACGTACTTTTCAAGGTGCAGCAAATCAATAAGAAACTTCTTACGGTTAGCGTCTGTAGCAGTTAAAAACTGCAAACTAGCATTAGTATTCTGATATACTAGCTGCGAGAAGGTTTTAAAGTCAATACCTACAATGTCTTGAATAGTCTTATAGGTATTTGTTGCGGTATGACTCGATATATCTGCGCCATCTTTCTCTAATTTTACTTTGATAGAGGACTTACGATTAATATCAATAAGATACCTACTATCATCTTTAGTGAACTCTAGCTGTATACTATAGCCGTCATTCACATACCTGTTAGGTATGTCTGCCTTCTTGATGCCTTTTGAGTTCTTGTTGTACAATGCTTCTTCAATGATTAACGGTATGGAAGACTTGCCCATACCGTTAGTACCGAGGATCTGCGTTACGGTTGTATCATCGAGGCTCAATTCATTATCAGCACCATAGCTAAAACAGTTACTCCATCTCAACGTTCGCAGTGTAATCATTATAAGTGCCTATTATGTCTGGGATCTTTTCGGGTTTAATTTCAAGAATGTAAGTTAGATACTCTACTAGCTCGTCTGGTATAGACATTTCTTTATCTATAATCAATGTCGCTTCTGACTTTCTAACTACTACTTTCTTATCTAACAGTTCTGAGTTTTTTACTGAAGCAAGGTCTTGTATGTCTCCCTCTACTTCATAGATTGTGTGATCGAAATCAGTAGCAATCATATCTGCTTCATTAGTAACAGTCTTTCGGATAAGCTGGGGAAGTATAAACTCTTCCCACATCCAGCTCCAGTCTCCTTCGTTAATAAGTAGATACCCTGTCTTTACTTTATTTCTATGAAAAGAAGTAGTCATTGGACTACCTGGGTATACTATATTACGTTGGGTATTACTATGAGCGTGTAAGTCGCCTGCAAATACAACAGGAAAGTCGGATAGCAGGTCAAGGTCTATCTCTGGTTTAACGTGGGGCGGTATCTCGCCACGCACATGGGTGAATAAGGGCATTCTCTTATCAAAATGATCTATACTACCTTTTCTATGAAGATCAGCGTAAGGCAATATGCCATAGCCTAAGTCTTCATCTATATATGATATATCTACTATGTTTATCAAAGGGTTGATATCGCGAGACACTTGCTTTAACTGCGTAAAGAATGTCTTATGCTTTTTAGTAGCTTCATGGTTGCCATCATAAATAATAGTTGGAATCTTTACTCCACGAATAAACGTGAAGTAAAGTTCTAACTCTTCCATATTCGGAAGACGATCAAAGAGATCGCCTCCGATAATATGCATATTACACTGGCTCTCTAACTCATATATCTGCTTAAAGAACATTTGATAACGGTTTAGTGCCCACTTAACTGGGACATTCTTCTGTCCCAGCTTTATGTGCCAGTCTGCCGTATATAATATCACCCTACGTTAAACTCAGCTTCTAACATTTCGTCATCGTTATCCTTGCCCGCGTTACGAACACGATCCAACAACTCTTTCTGTGCATCAGCAGTAGGACGTGTCATAACTTCATCCATAGACTTTAGGTCTGTAATGAGGCCTAGTTCGTCTTCGGTGAGAGCACGAGGCTTGCACTTCAATGCTTGGAGTTGGTACTCTACATTGTAAGGCAGTGGGCCGGTCTTTACTCGCTTGAAACAAATGTCCCAGCCAGTTGCAGGGTCAGTAGGATCTCCAAGGTCTTCTGCGGCAGTAATAATTTGCTCCCACAGCTTCTTCTTTAGATTTGCTACTTTAACCTTACCGTCAGTAGGGTCAATAACTTGACAAGCATAGCTCCAGCCACACTTTAGGTCTGGGTAGTACTCGCGAACCCAGTCTTGTTCTTTATTGGTAAATCGCTCAGAATTTCTATCGAAAGATAGGCATTCTAAAGGAATGTTTTTACCGTTCTCTCCTTCAATCCAATAGACATAACGTGCAAGAATGTCGCCAACTACGCGCATCTTGTTGTCTCCGTCTTTGTAAGTGAAAGTACTGATTGATGATTTCTGGGCTCCGCCCGTTTGCTTATTAAATGATAATGCCATTAGTGTATATTCTCCGGTGTGACTTCTTCGTACTTAAAGTGGATGTTTCCATCTAAGATTCCGAGTAGCCTATTTTCTGTTAAGGTATCTAGACATACAGGACTATGTAGTGTGTCTAGTGTGGTTTTTTGTGACACTATATACTCTGGCAAACTGCGTAGTGCAGCAAGCGCATAGTATACTGTAATGTCACGAGTTGAGTACTTATAAGAGTTGTATAGAAGGACGTCTGGATGCAACAGAAAGCTGCCTCCGAAGAAGTCCATCTCAGAATATTTATAGATAGGGTCGTACTTATTCTTAGGAACACGCTTAGTTATAAGCATCTCCATAATCATAGCACAACGGGAAATGTTTCCCTCTGCCGTATCGTAAACCTTCTGCCAGTCAAATAAGAACATTATTATACATCAAAATTGGGTTAAAGTCAAGAATTATTTTTTTCAAAGTCATAATAGTCTCGGTCTATTGGTCGCTTTCCTGCATTTTCCATTAGAGGCACTGAGATTGAAACTCGGGCCGAGGCAGGGGTTGCTTTGTGAAACATTCCAGAGGGAATATATAATAAATCCCCTGGCTCTAGTATTGTATCAATTACGGGAGTGTACTTACTTGCCTCTTTATCAGTCATTGTAAGTCGAGTAGTAAACTTCTTTCTGCCAGCTACGATCTCACTCCTGGCGAATACATTATATACTTTCCAGTGTACCCTGCCTATGGCGTGTACTAGGAAGTTATCGTCTTGATCAGCATGAGTCTCGAAAGAAACCGCATTCTTCTTTCCAGAGCAGTAGAAGTGTGCGTCTGCTGCACTATTCTTGAATCTTGCTTCCAGAGCATTACCTACAGCGGACATATTGGGACTCATCATAGATGCTTTGGTAAGTATTATACTACCTCCTTCTCCCCACATTTTGCCTACTAGTTGTTTATCATACCAATCATTTTTAGTCCATGCAGGTTGAGGTCGATTATGACAATTTCCCTTTTCCATACATAGTTTGTCTCCCTTAGGGGTAATTACCTGCAACCCCGCAGAGGCTCTATCATTAGCTACGTACTGGGAGATCTGCTCCCAGCTAGTAATATTACTAAAGAAGTTTTTCTTAAAGTTGTCTCCTCTAATAACCAAAGCCTTCTTGCCTTTCACAGTAGACATAAAGGCTTCGTCTGTCATGGGGGCTATTAAGTCTTCCCATGTAAATTCAGGTCTTATCATAAGTATTTTATCTCCCAACCCTGTTTCATGTAGAACCCCATACGGTTAGAGGCCTGCTTTCTAGCGGTATTACCTCTTAAGTGTATGTCTACAACTACAGGGTCTATCTTTCCTTCTCTTAATCTTATCACTCGTCCTACAAGCTGGGTGAGTAAGGGTTCGTTGTTAACAGGTGTTCCTAGTATCAAACAGCTAAGAGAGTCTACTGATATACCTTCTGAAAATATAGACTGTGTACCATATAGTACGTTCTTATTTCCAGACAATACTTCTTCTACTAAGGCTTCACGTTCTTCGTGAGAAACGTCTCCAGTCACACATACTGCTCTGTCCCCCGTTAACTCAGAACACGCTTTGAGAAAACTAACTCTGTCACTTACTACTAGAACTTTGTGTCCTCGTGCCGCATACGCTGCTGCTAACATTGATACAGTATGTCGGTACTCTTCATCGTTTGATAATTTTGTAACTCTATTTGCCCAAGGAGTTTTAGCTCCATCCATAAAGCGGATCTCCGAATGAACAGTATGCACAGTAGGCGTCATATAGTTCTCTTTAGGGGGCTGAAATAGAGTGTTACCAAAGTAATCTCTGAATACTACGTGCTTACCATCCTTACGTTCTATGGTTCCTGATAACCCTATCTTATAGCGACAATGGTTTGTATCAAGAACTTTGGAAAAGGTCGGACTACTTACGTGATGCATTTCATCCAAGATGATAGTGCCAAACTCTTTACGAATCTTGTCTAGGTTTCGGTAAAGTGTTTGGGTATTCCCAATAACGATAGGAGCATCAAGTTCAAATCTACCACTGCCTATGATGCCAGGTTCAAAACCATAGACTTTCTTTACTTCTTTCGCCCATTGATTACGTAGAGCTACAGTGTGGGTAACAACAAGTGTTTTCTGACCTAACTTACCCGCGATTGCTAAACCTGTAAAAGTCTTTCCCCAGCTAACCCATGCGTTGATTATAGCGTTGTCTTCGATCTTGTCATAAACCTCTTTCTGGCTTGGTCGTAACTCGAACCTAAACTCAGGAAAGTCTACTGGTATGTTTACGCGCTTATCTACTATATCGTAATTGGACGGTATCAAATCAATACGACCTGCGGGTATAGAGACGAGTCCATTGCGTATAATACCCATATTCTTAATCATTAGAGGGGGGTCTAACGGGTTATGTGTCGGTATTGCATAAGTAAGTTCTTTATCTATTTTATCTTGCAATTCGGCACTACAATCCATGTATATTCTGTTACTAATTACTGCTTTCATTTTGTAGACTCCAAAGGTAGATGCCCTTATCGTGCTGTAACATCTTGTAGTTGTACCTGTCTTGCATAGTTAAGTCTGGTATATCTACATCTGTGCTCATAATAGTTTTGATCATCTCGTACACATGACCCCACGCAAGGCTGGGGAGCTTGCTGTCCATAAGACCTAGATTTAATGTAGTAATTCTACACTGTTTGCTTAGGCAGTTGTAAGTTAGATTATCTGCATAGTGATTCAATGCCGCTTTCTGAGCTGCATACATATATCCACTAGAGATATTTGGTTGAGCAGCCCTAGAGGATATATTTATTATGAGCTTACTTGTATCATTTTGCCACTCATTGAACACATACTCTAATAGCTCTACTTGTTTGAAGCCTACGTGAGCATAGTTGATAAAGACATCGTATTCATCGAGTACAACCTCGCCCCTTAGTATCTCTTCGATTCTGCAGCTAGTAGTAGAAAGAAGTCTCTCATGAAGCAAACTTGCAAGGCTACTTCTACCTGTTATTAGAATTTTCATAGTGCTCCTTTAGTAAATCAAACGAGGGCTTTCCAAAGAGAGACCCGTCTACACTACACTTATTACAAGGAGAGTTGCTTCTATCTCCTTTCATTAACTTCTTCCGTATCTTAGTCATGGGCTTGCCCAGCCAAACGCTCGAGAGATCCTGCATTAGTAGGTTACCTACTACGTGCTCGCGTCCCCAGTCATTGCTACAGAACAGCACATCACCATTCCAATCTACAAACATTTTATAGAAGGGGTAGTGACAAGGCTTACCTTGTAAAGCAGTAACACTACTTTCTTCTACTCCTACCCAATCCATAACACCGCTTCTATTGTTCAAAATTAAACCATGCTTTTCAAAATCTCCCCAGTGCATACGGTACTTAAACTTACTTGTAGGGACATCTCGCATAACTTTATCGAAATGCTCCATCTGCTCTATACCATCATACAGATTAATATAGAGTAAGTCCAGGCCGCATACATCAAACAAATCTCTAGCGAGTTCGTAGGTCAGCTTATCCCCGTTGGTATTACACTCTACTGTAGCGTCGGGCAGGCTATGTTTAAATATCTGCACTATCTGAGGAAAGTCAGGGTTAAGTAGGTTCTCTCCGAACCCGCTGAGAGATATCTTGCCTCTAAAATCATTAGCAGCAAGCTCTGTAGCTATTATCAGTGCCCCTTTAGGACTCATATGAAGGTTCCTGTTGGGGAATACTTCAGGATTGTGCCTAGGGCAAAATACACAGGTTCTATTACACAACTCGGTAGTATTTACTTCTACCGTAAGTATGGAACGCAGAAGGGAATCTGTTGGATTGTTAGTCCAGTGCAGGGTTTCCTGATCTCGTCTATGTTTTAAAAAGTCATGCTGATCAACAGCTACTGTTGGGATAATCATAAGTTTAATTCATTCTTAGCTATAATGTAGTCTTTAACAAACTCAGACCTAACAATGTCTTCTACTTGGAAGTCAATGAAGGTAAAGCGTTCCATTCGTTTTAGTACACGAATAAAATCTTGTAGGCCGTTAGCCTTTAAGTCTGCCTGTCTAAAGTCTCCGCAGAACATGATTCTACAGTTCTCACCCATACGAGTGATGATAGAATCTAATTCATGAAAACTCATGTTTTGGCACTCATCAATAAGGATGACTGCATCTCTTAGTGTTATACCTCTAATAAAAGAAGTAGTCATAAAGTGTACTAAACTCTTGTTCTTCAGGATCTCATACGCATCCCCTCTTCCAAACAAGTCTATAGCAATATCTTTATAAGGCTCCTCATATACTGAACCTTTTTCTTTCTCAGTTCCCGGTAGAAATCCTATGTCTCGGGTTGGTACTGCGCTACGAATAATTACTAAGTTCTGATACTTACCCTTCGCCATATCATCGTATGCTAGATAGGAGGAGATAAATGTTTTACCTGTACCTGCCAATCCGTGCAATACTAAGTTTTTCTCTGACTCAAATGCTGTCAGCTGATTTCTGGTTAATGGTTCGATCTCCCTTAGCTCCAAGCTCGCGCCAGCGAGTGTCTTCCGTTTTTTAGCCATATTATACTTTTCTTCTAGTGTCTTTGAGTTTCGTTGCCGAATACTCATAAAGCATCCACGGTAGCTTATGCAGATGCAAAACCCCTGCCCATACCATTTCTGGGTCGGGAGGGCGTGGGATTGTAAAAGGAACAGTACTTCCTTTTACAAAAACGAGAGAGCCAGTACCTTTTTTCTCTACTCGTTTTATTTTTAGATATTTTAGTGGCAAGAACCTAGTTTTTATATAGGTAAAGGGCACGCCCTTGTTATCTATAAAGTAGCTAGTGCTTTGCTTTAAAACACCATTAGGCGTACTTATCATCTTCCTGAGAGGCACTAAATCATTGAAAGGAGATTGCAATCTTCGTGCGCCTAGTGTTGCGCCAGATTGATTCCTATCATCAAGGACTTGCCCGTCTAAGAATAGTATGCCGTCTGCCAGCTCCCAGTTTCCAGAATCTAATAGAAATATAGGGAACTCTAAATTGTGTATTGTATTATACGTTATCATTCTTCTACAAAAATTGGTCGCATCTCTACGCCCTTTAGCTCATCATCAAAGCGAGCACCCTTCCTAGAGGAGGGACAAATTATAAACTTATAGGGGTCTTGGTTTTTTACTTTCTTAATCACCCGTAGAGACTGAGGTCTGCCTCCCTGCTTATCATCACAAACAGAGCAAGGAAGTATTGCGTTCCTATCTCCGTTTAAAAGCCTCCATCTTATCCTGTTTAATTTATCATCGTTCTCATACATATCCATTAAGCTACGCTCATGAACATTGCCAATTATTATCTGGTACTTCCAGTCATTACAGCACATCTGATAGTTGCCATGATAGTCTATAAAAATTTGTCTCATGGGGTGGAAGCAAGGCTCCTTAACACTCTCTTCACTAAACACGCCTGCTCTGTTATTGAATAGGTAGGTAAAGTAGAGACCGTCTTCCTTGGTAGTGTCTTGTTGTGGACCTAGCTTATTCATCTCTTCTACACTGAGCGTGTCTGGCTTAAAGTAATGTTCTATACGCTTACCGTTAGGCAGCTTAACATACTTTTTTCGCATGAAGTCAGAATCTTCTTGGTTAGTATAAGTATTAAGTATTAGCTCGTCTATCTTGGCGTATACGCCCCACAACTTATCTATTCTATAGCCATTTGTGGTTACTCTTACTTCCCACTTGCGTGGTTGTGCAGTAACTAAGTCTACTACTTTATCAAACTTATTATGCAGAGTAGGCTCACCCCTTCCCGCTAGTTCTATAACTCCTTTGAAATCGATAGCTCGTAGCTCTGCCAGTACTATCTCTATAGTCTCTAAGCTCATATGCTCGTTTACGTTAGGGTAGGACTTAAACGTGCGAGGACAAAAGTAACAAGTACGATTGCACAAGCCCGTCAAGTCTAGGTCTACCCTGTAGAGGTAGTGGGATACGTCTTTAGGCCCCATACATTTTCTCGAATTTACCACCGGAGTAGTCTTGGTGTATGATCTCAAAGTCACATCCGACCGGAACACCTGGGATGGAGATGCCTCTATCCATCTGAACGAAAGAAGCAAGTTTTAACATATACTCGTCTACTTCTGCATTTGGTACTTCTGCTAGGATTGAATCGTGTACAAGAGCAAAGATACGTGCACCCTTGTTGTTAGACTTAATCCAAGCATTCATATCTATTGCACCTAGTAAGTTAATATCAGAAGCAGCAGACTGCACCAGAAAATTAAGACCAGACCTAATACTATGACTTTGGATGCCCGAGTCTGTCGATGCGACATTTGGTAATCTCCTTTTCCTGCCGAAGTAACTATATATAAAGCCATTTTGTTTAATAAACTTTTTGTTATCTTCGATCCATTCTTTTAGTTTATGGAACTCTGCAAAGTAATCATCAATTACTTCTTGAGCTTCATTCTTGGTAAAAGGCTTACCACTATCTTTAGTAACCTGCTCACTAATCTTGTTTGCACCGGCACCATACATAATACCAAAGGTTACAGCTTTAGCAGCCTGTCTTTGCATACCGTATAATTTGGCTACTTCACTAGGCTCGCAAGGTAGTTTAAACACTTTATGAGCAATAGCTGAGTGGAAGTTACCTCCCGCCTTGAACACTTCAATGAGTGCTTTATCTTTTGCTAGGATAGCTGCAACATATACTTCTGCTGTTGTTAAATCCATTGCGACAATAGTATTGCCAGGGGCTGCTTTAATACAGCCTTTTACAATAGGATTGTCACGAGGGAGCTGTTGCATATTAAGCTTCCCACTAGAGCTAAGCCTCCCACTAGTTGTACTATGTAGATTAAAACCTGTACGTAACCTGCTATCTCTATCCAGCTGAGGTATGATTTTGTCCAAATAAGTATTTTTAATTTTTGATTTCTGTCTAATAGCAAGGATAAGTCCGGGGATGTCGGACTGCTGAGCCAGCTCCTCAAGAACTTCTGCATCTGTGCTATTTGCTCCCGTGCCAGTTTTCTTTCCAGTTGGAGAGAGCCCCAAGAAATCAAACAAAAGACTACGAAGCTGCACAGTGCTATTAGGATTAAAGTGTTTTCCATTAATTGTCTCGAATTTAGCAATACCTTCGTTTTCATAAAGTTTTGCTATGGCCTCATCAATCTCTTTTTGCATTAGAGTCTGAGACTTAGTTAATCGGCCTACATCAAAAGGTACGCCATTGTCTTGAACATCTGTCAAGAATCTACAGCCTGGTATAAGTATATTCTCGTACACACTACACAAGCGTTTGTTTTGTTTAATTTTTACAAACTTCTCATAGAGCAAGAAAGTACACGCAGCATCCATACCTGCGTATAGCTTCATAATATCAAAAGGAATATCGCCCCAGTTAAAGTCAGCCTTGAGGATGCCATGTTCCTTACGATACTTATCAATCCAATCATACATAGGCTTCTCATAGTCGCCATAGATTGTATACTTCATGGATAGCTGTTTCAGGCCATGTGTGCCTGGATTCTCGTCAATAAGATAGTGAAGTAGCATAGTATCTTCGAAGCGAGGAAAGTTAAAGTTGAAGTGGTACTCAAAGAACGCCAAGTCAAACTTAGCATTATGAAATACTACTATCTTCTTATCGAATAGCTCTTGTAGTAACCGCTCTGATTCTTCGTCTAAGCACTCTGTATCTATGTAAGCACCACGATCTGCTTCGTAAGACAAGCTCAGCCCTAATACGTGACCATTTCTAGGCCATAAGGCTGTTGTCTCGGAGTCGAGTGCAACATAAGGGAGGGGTGCGTCAATAGCTGCTTGAAAGAAAGCATTGGCTTCTGCCGTATCTTGAATACCCCAAGCGTTATATGTAGTAATTACCGTGTCTTGTTTATCACCGGTGATATACTCTATAATACTCTGCTTAGAGTCGTCCCAGGTACGTTGAGCTTCTGGCTTAAATGCAAGCATTGCAGGGTTGATAACAGGTAAGTACTTCTCTTCTACTTTCTTGCCAGAGTACTCTGTTACGGAGTTAGTCTTGGTAAAGTACTTGAGTGCGTCACTACCTACTAGGATAATCCAGTCGTATGCGTCAACATCAATTTCGATGTCACAGTCTCGTTTTAGTACTTTCTTTAGGTTGGGGTCAGAGCAAAGCTGATACTGGTCAAACTCAAATGACTCATCAAACTCTGACTTAAAATTGGTTCTACTCGGTTTGGTTTCTATTAGGGCAACCTTAGCCATATAATTTTCTCTTTAAAGTGTTAACTGCTTTTTGATTTAAGGCTCCAGGATCTGTATCCTTGAGGCATATGTTTCGATGTGCTAAGCCTACTTGCTCACACATCTCCTTTACACGCTCTGCTGCGTGTTGTCCTGCATCATCTCCGTCAAAGAAAACATCTATACTATCTACTCCTTGAATGGAGAGCATCCGTAGTTTATCTTCATTGATATTCTTAGTACCAAAGGTACAAACTGCATTAGTTAGCCCTTTGTCTTGTAAATTTACCATATCGTATATACCTTCTACTAGGATGACTTTACCTTGTATTGGTACTACTATAGGGAACAAAGGCATCTTAGCACCCGCAGGCGAGATCATATACTTAGGCGTACCACCTGTAGTGTGACGACCATTAAAGGCTACTATTCTACCTGATATATCCCTGATAGGGAAGTTTATTCTACCTATGAAGTTTGCATCGTGCTGTTGAAATGCCTCGAACCTCTTATAAGTAGCTGGCTTAATATCACGCCAGTCTCCAACGTAGGGTACTGCACCCTTGGGAAAAGACAAACCAACCGACTCTGACCTCTTATCTTTAATTTTTTTCTTTAAAAGTTCTCGTCTGAGTTGTAGTTGATTTGCCTTTTCCCCAAAGTGCGAAAAGACGTTGCCTTTGTACTCACAGGAAAAACACTGGTATATGCCTGTGATGTTGTCAATCCTCATACTAGGATTTCTATCTGCGTGCTCAGGATTAAAGCAGCTTACTAGGTAATCTGCTCCTTTCGGTATGAAATAAATGTCACGTTGTTTTAGTAGTTCTTCTACTGTCACCGACCGATATCCTTTATGTTATCTGCACTAATTACTTGGTATGCGCCCTTGTTATAAGCAGGGGCTATTGTGAATTTGGAACCTTCTGTATATGAACGGTCTGGGGCTTCGCAATCCCCGCCTATAGCACTAGCAGACTTATACTCTACTGTATCTCTACGATAGGTATCTGAGTCTTCCAATGCTTGAAACTTAGGGGTATACTTACGAGGCTTAGGCAAGGCTTTCCGCCTACGACCTGAGGTTGTGAATCTTAAACTGCCAAACGTGTGTGCCATATGCGCTCCTCTGTTTACGAAGAACTATTATACTGAACTTTGGCTTACTTGTCAAGAACTATTTTAAAGATCGTGGACGTCTTCGCCCGTTTTATGGGATGAATCGTCTTTCTCTTGAGGCGTCAAGGCGGACTCGGGACCGATTTTTAGAGTATCCCAGTCCACAGTTGAGGTGAACGAATCCATGCCTCCTCTACGCATCTTCACACAGTTCAGAGTGATACAAGCATCCTCATGATCCCATGTTTCTAACGTATAGGCCGCATCAGCAGCATCTAGGATGCCTTTTGCGAAACGTGCTTCTCCACTTGCGTCTGTTTGATATGGTGTCATAACAGTACAGTTGTACTCTTGTGCCATTTCTTTGAGGGCTTTACTAACTTCTATCTGCTCAGTCCAGTCATACTGACCACCTCTATTGGGAAGACTCGACCGCTTTACTTGGTTTATATAGTCAACAATAATGATACCTACGTTCAACGGACGAACTTTTTTATCAAGCTCGGCACGAATCTTAGCAAGGGTCAAAGAAGGTTCATAGATAACGTCAAGTTGCTGAGTCGGGAGGAGCTCACCTTCTTTAAGTCTAGTATGAAACTTACTAAAATCACGATGTTGTTTATATTCTTTCAAACGGTCTTGCCCCAACACGAAGCGTTCAGACCACCAGGTAGCTACCTTATCCCATTCAACAATACTAAGATTCTTAGTACGCAGACGAGAGAAGGGAACACCAGTGGCGATTGAACAGCACCGCTGTATGATATCTCTGCTATCCATCTCAATAGTGAAATACATAGCAGATTTACCAGAAGCGATAACACTGTTAGCAATGTTTGCACATATAACTGACTTACCAGCTCCACGCTTACCACCAACCATTACAAGATCCTTGGGAGAAAATTGTACTGAGTGGTCGTACTCGGCATTAAGTCCGAGAGGTATGTACTTAGCTATATCTTCTTCTGGTTCAAACAAGTCAATACGTTGCATACTTTCTTGTGGATCTTCCAAATCAACTCTACCTTCTATGTCTAAGACAATTTGATGTAGGTGATCGACAGACTCTTGTGCATCCTCAAACGCAACAGAGTTATCAATGAAATCTTCCAATGAATCCAGAATTTGTTTTTGAGTATACTCGTTCTTCAGATATTCGAGAAGCATATATGGTTCTGAATCGACCTGAACGGCCTCAACAGCATATAATTTATCTCTAGTATCTGAATCACGGATCTCAAGTTTCAGGTCTTCAATCGAGGGCATCTTATGAAATGTCTCGCAATGCTTTTCAATAACCCCGTAGAGGCTATGGTACTCTGCTGGCATATAATGCTTGTGAGTAACAGACCAAGTCTCAAAGTCTTGGACGGTCAGCACTTGCTTTATAAGCGCACTTGCAATATTCAATGAGATTCTCCCGAAATCATTACCTGAAAAAGTGAGCAGACCCCGAAGAGCCTGCTCGTTGAAACTATACTAGATAGTTATTAGCCAGCTGCTTTAGCAGACTTGGCCGCGCCATCATAGTCGGCGGCACTAATGCCTCGACGAGTTAGCATAGTCTTAACGCCACGAGCAGTTTTACCAATTGACTCAGCAATTGCTTCAACAGTCATGCCACCGATATCAGAAAGTGAGGCCAATGGATCTTCTTTAGAAGCGCCTTTGGTAGTTTCCTGACGGGGGATAGCGTCAATGTCACCAGAGCGAAGCAAGCTAAGAGCTTTACCACGTACTGAGTTGACAGAACGATCAAGAGCATCAGCAATAGCTTCAACAAATGCACCGTCTTGAACCATACCAACAAAAGTTACTTCTTCTTCTGGGCTATACGTGCGTACAGCTTCGACTTTAGGAGCAGGCTTTACATGGCCGGTTAGTTCCATAGACAAAATCTTGCCTTGGATTGACTTAGCAGAAAAGTGACCATCTTCAAAATGACCAGCGATCTCAGCATAAGTATATTCACCACTGTTGTCTGCAACGAATGCAGCTAGAGTAGCTTCTTGAGCATCAGTAAAGGCACGGGTAGCACCGGCTGAAGCTAATTCTACATCAAAGCCCATCTTTCGCAGTTTGCTAGAGATAGAACGAGTAGAGGTTTCAAGCTGGTCAGCTGCTTCTGCAACAGTAGCTTGTGTAATTGGGCTTTCGCCACCGACAAAATCGGTTAGTTGAGCTGTACGCTCATCAGTCCACTTAGGTAAGGACATATTTTTATTCTCCAATGAATTCTAAAAGGTTAGTTACAATTTGAACGCCAGCATCTCTGGCCTTCTTGGTTTTTGCGGACTCTATTCCGCTTTCGTTTACTAGGATTGTTACATCCTTTGTTAAGCTAGATTTGTGACCATACCCAACTTCTTCAAGTGCCGCGTGAGCCAAAGCCTTAGTTTTATAACTAACCAGCTTACCTGTGATACATACTGTACCCAGAGCTGTAGGCTTGCTACTAGGAGCGTCAAACTTGAAACTAAATGGTAGATTACCTAGCAGGTAGAACTCTTCGTCTAGCCATGCTAATAGGTTGGCTGTAGACTTCTCACCTAGGCCAGCCTCTTTACAAGTATCGTAGTCTATTTCATCAATATCTGTACAAACTTTTGATAATTTTGCTGATGCTGTTTTGCCTATTAGTGGAATACTAAAAGCCGGTAATAGCACATTTAGAGGTGCACCAGTGGAACGCTGAATCTCAGCATACAACTTCTCGCCTAGCTTCAAGGAGCCAAGACCTTCAGAGCAGTCATCTAAATCTAAACGGTACAGCTCATCAAGAGACTGAATATCTAGTTTTTGTACTGCTACTGGGCCAAGACCTTTGATCTTGAGGGTACTAGCGAAATGCTCCATGAGCTTCGATATCTTTGTTCCACAGGATGCGTTTCTACAATATAAGAGTTGATTGACTACTTCTAACACCGAACTACACGAGGGGCAGTTTGTTGGGGCTTCGATTGTGGTCATTTAGTTTCCTCTCAAATTGAATATGTATTATACGGAACTTTGGGTTTGTAGTCAAGAACTATTTTTGCGAAGGTAGCAATCAATCTATGCGTCTTACGACACGAGGTATGATCTCTCCTGAGCGTATTACTTCTACACTACAACCTATCTCAAGGTTGAGGTCGCGTATATACTCAATGTTGTGTAGTGTAGCCCTAGCAACAACCGCATCACCAATCGTAATCGGGGACAGGATTGCTACAGGACTTACAACCCCACTCTTGCCTATCTGCCATACGACATCTAGGAGAGTAGTCTCCACGCCAGTGGCTTGTTCTTTAAGAGCAAACGCACCGCGAGGATGTTTAGCAGTGTGACCCAAGTCTCTAAACTTGTTGCCATCCCATAACTTGTATACTGTACCATCCGTAGGATAGCGAGTACAATCGAACAAGGTTACAACATTAAAGCCACAACCATGACGAAGCCAGTTCATCTCCTCAGAGTAGTTATCATAAAGATTACTACTATCATAGGCTACAAAGACCAAGGGCCTTTGCATGAACTCTTCAAGACCCTTGAGTCCTTTAAGTCCGAGAGATCCCGAAGCAAAGTTACGAGAATTTGTAACACTACTTGGAGCAACAACTTCACCTGTAATCTGAACAACACCTGAGTACTTAATAATATTAGGTACTAAATGCTTCATCTTATCAGTGATGTCTCTACCATGTATGCCGTCACCGCGTGTTAACGCTAACGCTAACTCACCGTTGACATATAGAATAGATACTGCTGCTCCATCTAGTTTAGGGGATACTATGCATTCAAGAATGTTAATCGGAGCTTTAGTAATGTCAAAACACTTCTGCAACGAATACATTTGGTATGTATGTGGCACTGCATCAGTAACCTCATACCCAACTGTCGTGTAGTTATGTTTAGTTGCTAGGAAGTCAAACTCCGCATCTGAAAGAAGAGGAGTACCTTCGTAGTATAACTTACTTGCCCGATCTAAAAACTCTCGCATATTATTTCCCTAAATAAGAAAGTTTATTATACGCAGTTTTAAGATAAGAGTCAAGAACTATTTATACAGATCCTTAATTAAATCTAAAAAATGTTCCTCAACCATTTCTTTTGACTCTGCTAGTGATAGTATCTCTACCAACCCCATAAACATCTCGCGTGAGTTACTAAGATCAAGTGGCATTGCTACACCTTCAGGCGTAGGTTTCCATTCTTCATCGAAGTCCATGTAGTATTTACGCAAATGCAAATACTCTATGCCACGAAAGGTATTGATGGTTAGTCTAACCTGAACTTCCTTGAGAGAGTCATAATGTATTACACGGGAGTAGGCTTCAGGAGCCTCGTGTAAGTCCATTACGGTCTCCTATCGTTTTTCAAGATAGATGAGAGAGGTACTACACTAGATACACTTCCGGGCTTTAATAAACGGTACGAATCAGTATCCCAGCAAAAGAACAGAAGAGTATCATCTGTTTCTGAAGCGCGATTCTTTTTCTTCTGTATATAGGGCGTAGAGAAGTCGAGAGTACAAACATTGTATTTTAACTTTCTGGAGTGCTCACTACGATAGGTAATGATAGCGTCTCCATAATCATGCACTAACTGTGCCAGTTCTTGCTTTTTCACTATAGTTTCCTTCTGGTAGTAGTTTAGCAATCATTATTACTATGTACTTACTCAGAGGTGATTTATAGTAGATGCAAAAAAGCCCCACTAGGCGAACCTAGTGAGGTTTTTGTTTTATTACTCTTCGTTTGAAAGAAGAGTAGTAAAGTACTGTGCCGCTTTGCCTGTCAACTTAGAGATAATCTCTTCGTCAACTGCTTTGCCTGCATCAGTGATCGCGGCAGTAAGAGCTTCTTGAGCTGCTACTTTAGAAACACGAGTGCCTCCAGTAGAGCCTGTTGATGCTGCTTTTGCTGCGGGGGTCTTTTTAACGTAGACGCCAGCCTTTGTTAAAATCATACGAACACCATTTGGTGATTCGTCTAGTTCTTCTGCAATGTCTTTTACGATCTCCATAGATGTTTCTGGAGTAGGTGATGCTGCTTCGTATAGAGTTACTGCTTCTGCTTTTTTATCGTCATCCCAAGCCACTTTTCGTGTCCTCTTGTTAGGGTTTTTATTACCTGGACAATTGCCCAGAGTTTTAAGTTGCTGATTGTAAAATCGGTCGCCCATGGCTTCCTCTCTAAATTTGAAAGACTATTATATGGGATTTTAAGCTCCACGTCAAGAAATATTTTTCATAACCTCTGCAAGTTTACACCATACTTTTCTAAATGTAGTAGCTTGCCTAGCTCATACGCGGGAGCATACGCACTAAAACCGCCTGCTTGTACGCTAGAAAAGAAGGTGTCCTCACTATCTACATCTTGTACTATATAAATTGCGTAACATGGACAGCCATACTTAGACTCATAGTCTACCACGGTCATGCCCTTCTTACTTTCAAGGAACTCTGGAGTCAGTCGTTCTTTAACTATTACTGTACTATGATACGTTGATGACCACGCTACTTCCCCGTAAGCGAAATCGTCTGACACACACTCATCAGGAAAATAATGAGGCGTTAGTCTTTCTTCTTTGTTTGCGGGTCGTGCCGGGACTCCAACTCTTTCAAGAATTGTTCGTACAAACCCTGCTGAACGAAAGAGTCGTTTTGAAATATCTGTAAGAGTATGTCCTCCGAGGAAATCTGTGCACGCTTCAGAGATTTCTGCATCACTCGCTGGACGACCCCGCAAAGCTGACTTACGTTTTTTAGTATATGCTTTTTGATCATTATGATCTTCTATAATCTTACTTAGCCTAGTAGTGTTGTAGGCAATGTTAAGGATGTCACACGCTTCTTTCTTACTTATTGGTTTTACCGTAGCTTGGTCCGAAGTAGGCTGGCCCGTTGAGCCAACTTTCGGAGGGTTCAGGAGTCCTATTACTTTGTCTATGTTCTGCTTCGTCAGGTTCTCGTAGCTTTTCTTCTTTACCCTTCCCATCTTCTAACTCCAATTCTAATTTAAACATTAAACAGCAAATAGCGTGTGCTAGATGCGATAAGTTTGTTTCTGGATCTTCTAGCTCTCCATCCAGATGGGAGAATATGTGCCGAAGTGCACCGCCACTGTATCTATTCTGGGCATCTTCTAGCTTACGCCAGTTATCTTCATCATACTTAGCCGCACCAAAGGTCAATACTTTAGCTACTTCGACTGTAGCTTTTGGAGGTAGAAGATACATCTTAGGTTTCTCACTATCAAACTTCTTGCCTGGAGCCTCCCACTTCGGAAGCTCTCCGCTAGCAGCTACATTGATAAAGCCTTTTAAGTCTTTAATCTCCATGTACGAAGTCCTTAATCATAGGAAAGAACTTATTAATTTCATATGCACACTCTCGTGCAATATTCATATGCTCTTTCTGAGTACCTGGTGTAGTGCGTACATCTACAAAGTGAATCCACGATCTTACAGTTCCTGACATATAAAGACGAGTCTTTGTTAAGCCTTCTGGAAGTACGGCTCTGGCCTGCTCTTTAGCGATACCATTAGCTAAAGCCCAGTTATATGCACTAGAGGCGGCATCAATTACGCCCTTCTGTTGTGCTATCCAATGCTTATGTAAGAGATCGTCATCCGTTTCAACACTGTTCTGTCTGTTCTTAGCGTCTTGTAAGCGACACTCTCGTAGCTCAAAAGGATAGCCCATCTCTTTTGGGTCTGCATATCTCTGGCTAAACTCCTGAAAAGCAAAACTACGGTGACGCACGATCTGGTGAGCAATATCCCTAGTAGTGTTAATCTCTATAGTAATACTAGCCATCTCAAAAGGTGACCAGTGGTTATGTTTAATTAGATACCGTACTAACTTCTCTGAAGTTTCAGTATTATACTGGTTACTAGGGTTTGATACTTGTTTAATTAGATACCGTACTAACTTCTCTGAAGTTTCAGTATTATACTGGTTACTAGGGTTTGATACTCTAGCCATCATTGCGATATCTTCTAATATGTTCTCTGCTGATGCTGATATTAATCTTACTGTCATTTTATTGTCCTGAAATTCTGTTGTCATAGTCGGCTAGTTCTTCGTCCCACCAGTGTGGTTTGTCTCTATGTTTCCACGCAGCGAACGTAGCTTTGTCGAGCATATAGAAATTGCGATAAGACTGTATAGGATTATCATAGTCCTTTAACTCCTCTGTCATTGCCAGGGCGAACTTGGTGAAGCCGTGGTCTTCCATGTGTTTAGGTTCTGGCAAGGCTCTAAGCATTGCTAGACTTTTATGATCACTACCATAACGATAGTGTGCTTCGCTACCGAGAGCAAAGGCGTAACAGTTTGTCCAGAAGTAATTTTCTAACGAAGAACGCACCCATACACAACTAGGATGGTTCTGCATAGTAGGCAGATACGGAAAGATGCGGTCTTCCATAGGAAGCTCTTTCTGTTGCTTACGAGTAGTCTGGAGAATAGCATTCTCTTCTTTAGTGATAGCACGAGGAACAAAACCGAATAGATGATCTATCCAGAGATTTGTATTGATAAGCTGTGCGGCTTCTAGTATCATTTTGTTGACGTGTTTATCAACATGAAACTCTGCACATTTGTCAAGGTCTTCGTCTAAGTAGAATAAATTCATGTGGTACTCTCTGAAATTGAATATGTATTATACGCAATTTCAGAATGCTTGTCAAGAACTATTCTTTCGTTGCTTCGGATCTTCCGTGTGTCCATACGACCCTAGGGGTAGGAATGAATTTGCTTTTATCTTCAAAGGTTCCTTTCCAATAAGTGTTGGGAAAGGTTAAAAGGTCTTTGTATATACGCTGTTCTACTTCAGGATCGTGAGCAGGATGTTGATCGCCTTCAGAAGGTCTCCACCCTACATAGTCTTGTCTTAGCAAGGGTATGTGCCAACTGGTTGCAATTGAGTCTTTCCCTGCACCGTCATCGTGGTACACAAACCAGTTACGAAAACAATCGAAGTTAACCCATGTAAGACTTTTCCAACCAGAAACTCGGTTAGCCAACCAATGACTTGTAACACACCCTGCACTTAGTCGACGCCCTTCTTGTATACCATAATCTTCTGCTAGTGCACAAATCTCTTCTTCCGTATACATCTGTAGATGATCTTCTTTTAATCTACCAAACTTCTTAGAGTACAGAGAATTGTTGAAGAGTATCTTTGTGTCCTTTGGGATATTAGTAACACTAGCCTGTCTTAACTGTCCTGTGACCCAAATATCTGTATAGTCACCTATATACCTGCCAGTCTTGTCGTTCGGGATACCTTTACCAAAGCGCAGAACTACGTCATGCTCGTTGATATAGTTACCATTTTCTACAGTCAGGGCGTTAAGATCGTTCCCTACTAGGATTATATCCTTGCCTCTGACGTACTCATTAAAATCTTCTAAAGTCATTATAGTCCTCTGCGAATTCTTCTGTGGCATAGTCCCCGTAGAGAGGTGTACCATCTGTAAAGTGTACTGCTACTGGGTCTTTTAGAAAGGAATAATAACCTACTAGATAATTAAATGTCTCTGGTAGGCTTCCTATTTCTCCTGTCCAAGTCATACGATGAAGCCAGGAAGCTTCTGCTTCGTTTATACACTCTACTGTTAGTTGTTTGAGGTGGGGGTGCGAGCAGTCGAAGTACATTAGAGAAGACCACCATTTTCTAGGGTACCACTCGTTCTTGTGTTTCGAGAACTTCATATCCTCACGTACTTGCTTTACTAGATGTTTTACGCAGTTTACTGCTACATCTGGTTTTATGTGTAGTAGTATCTTAGCAGGGTCTTTTCTCCAGATGAAATCTCCATCACAGAAAAGGGCACCGCCTTGATAGTTACATAGATAAGGAACTAAAAAGCGAGTATAAGTAAACTCAGTGGAACCGTCTTCGTCCCTTGAGTACCCATGCTCGCTTTGAAGTTGTGCGCGATCCAGAAGTATAACTTCGTGACCGAATTGTTTAATAGACTCCACACAAGCCTGTGTGTTCTCAGGCTGTCTGGAGTCGTGTCCTACAAATATCCTCACTTTTCTCTGGATACTTTTTGTACTTTCTCTACTGTTCTCATTGCGCCTAATCCTAGCATACCCATCAATACGGGCATCATCTGAGTTGTATCAATCATTGGAATAGTAATAGCAGCTTCTGCTATTGCCAACCCAAAGTTTGCCATAGGTATTAAAATAAAATTAGACAAGAATCCTATACCACAAACCCACCCAATAAAGGGTCGCCATCCAGCTACAAACAAGGACTTGTGTGCTGCCTCTGTTTTATTAACTTCTAACTGGCCTTTAGCAAGCTCTTGTGCGTGCTTTTCTGCCATGGTACTGATGTCATGTGCTAACTGATTCTTTACATCTTTGTCTTCGATGAACTTATCGAGTAGACCTGTTACTGGCCCTGCTAATGCGCTAAGTACTTGTAACATTCTCTAGTTTCTCCATCAACCGTTCTGCACGGTTACCTACCTGGCGATACCAAAGAGAGTCTCTCCCTTCAACAGCGGCAAGCGCCCAATCACGAGAGTCTACTGCCTTTCTCATGTTTTTAAACTTACTAAGTCTAGGACGTCCGAGGTTGAACATCATATTGACAAGTATTCCCTGCACTTCGTCCGGTAGTCCGTCAAAAGCCCCTGTTCCGTATAGAGTGTTACACTCTGAGATGGCTGTGTTGAGGTCTTTATCAAAGCACTCTGCCACTCTTTCTTCGGTGATAGGGGTTCCAGTTGGCTGGTTATACTCGGGGTCACTTTCAAGTACGAGGTGGCCAACTCCAAATGTCGGATACCCAAGATGGTCGTTATAGATTTCATACTTTACTCCCTCGTCAATCTTTAGTTGTTCAAATACTTCTGTCCTATTCAATTTGCTTCTCCTTATGCTGCTAGTACGCTGGCGTATATTGTCAAAAACGGCAAGGCTAAACAGCATACTGCTGTAACCGTGTTGCAGAATATGCACGCGGCCTCATTACTATGTGTCACTACTATGTCTCCTTTGGAAACTTGGGCTGACTGCCCTACTTTAGTCTACTAAAAGGCGAGACTACTTTGCCTAGACTGCGTTACGCTTTACTAACTCGTTACGAATCTTTTGTTTGCGAGGCCCACGAGTACTGCTTGAGTTGAAGGCTTCTAATAATTGGTCTGTAGTCGTAGCGTGCATATAAAAGTTCTGAGTTCTATACTTCTTCGCTTGACGATCTACTAAGATTTTGGTTGTTTCTTTAAATTTAACTGGCATTTTGTAGCTCCCGTTGGTATTCTAGTTTAAGGTTTCTTACTAACTCTTCTGCTACGGCTAGGTTGCCTGTTAGCATATACACTTGGTGTGCATCTTCCACGATATAGCGAATAGTGTGATCGTCTAGTACCTCTTCGCGTAGTATTAATCTATTCTTCATCTATTTCTAGCATCCCGTTATCGACTAAGTGTTCAATAGCCGCTGCGATACCTTCTTGCTTTCCTACAGCGTGGCAGCTTACACCGCACCCTATAAGGCAAAACACAAATATCGCTAGTTCTATCATAAGTATCTCCGTTTCTTTAATGGGTAACTCCATTTCAGAATAACTATTATACGCAGTTTAAGGTAATGTGTCAAGAACTATCTTATAATTACCCAGTTCTTTTCTTAACTTCTTAATGAGCATTATACCTGAAAAAGAGGATAATGTCAAGGAGAATTTTTGACCATGCCCTAAAAAATATCTTGACATAGCTGTCCGTTGGCAGTATAATACTCCCATGAAAAAATATAAAAACAAGCCGTGGACAGAAAGAGAGCGTAAGCATCTTACTCAATATTACCATCATGCGTCTATAGACGAGATGTGCGATATGCTACCAGACAGAACAGAGCAGAGTGTTCGTAATCAAGTAAACTACTTAAAGAAAAGAGGTGTCAGATTTAAATGACACCTTTAGAAATAGCCCTCGTATTCGCAGCACTATTCCTGTGGATATTTACTAGGGACAGGGACGATTGGGATGAATAAATGCAAGTAAAAGTCAGAAACAACAACGTAGAGCAAGCTCTGCGTATTTTTCGTAGAAAAGTGACAGAGAGTAACTTACTCTATCAGTACAAAGAGAAACAACAATACGAGAAGCCCACTACTAAAAAGCAGAGAAAGAAGGCAGCGGCCAAGCAGAGGGAACGTAAAAGGCAAGGGTCAACTAATCCTCCTAAATTATTTTAAGACTTGACTTTCTCCTTAAAAGCCCGTATAATAGCTTTATAAACTGGAGAAACAAATGATTAACGTACAAATTGAAGGCATACTCGACACTAAATACAATCAGTTCATTGATGACTGTGTTACTACTCTATTCCCTACGGATGCTGTTTACGACATCACAATAGTTGTTGGCAAATTCATTGGTGAACCTAATGAGCACCATGCCGGGCTTTGTACAGGCGATGACGTAGAGTCTGTTATCGACATAGCTACACACTGGATCTGTGAAGGCGAAGAGATAGAGTTCTTTCCTCACGAGATAGCGGAAGCAATTGCTCACGAGCTTACACACGCCAAGCAATTCTGTAGAAAGCAGATCAACATGGACAACGATGTATGGACTAACTCTACCACTGTAATCGACTGCTCTTTACTAGAGTACGCTGAGACCCCGTGGGAAGTTGAAGCCTACGGCTTTGAAGACATACTAACCGACCTATACTGGAATGAACAATGACAGGACATGAGATTATATCAACTATAATAGGCTCTACTGCTGCTGTTATGTTTTTCATAGGAGCATACGGAGCCGCTAAACAATACCAGAACAAAGGAGAAGGGAATGAGCAAGATAACGACTAAAGAATGTCCTAATTGCGGTAATACCCATCTTATACTACTGTCTACCCTTAATCTAAAGCTATGCTGTGATTGTCAAACTGAGATACCTTGGTATTTAGATGAGGGACAAAAACCCTTACTTGGCACAGGAGGCTGTAATGACCCCGAATGATATATGTGATTTTAAACGAAAATGGCTGATGGCTAGTTACTACCAGGTCTTCATTCATACCGATATGCGAAACCGTACTAAAGACTGGCTTAAACTTAATGTTCCTAAGCACCTGCATGATGTTAAAACTTTTACAAATGTGGACGAGGATTGTGTTAGATTTGAGAACGGCAAACATTTTGACCAGTTTGCAACTTGGTACAAAGAAAGTAGATAACAACTCTGCCCTAACTACCTTAGGGCCGACCCGAGTATGTCACGAAACTGCTCACCTCCTCTTAAATATTTCTTGACAATCCCCTCTTAAACGCGTATAATACCTTCATAAACTTGAAAAAGGAAGGTAAATTATGAACAATGATATGACTTGGTGCCTTGCACCTCACGGTAAATCCTACGAAGTAGCTTCTTGGGTCGTGCAAAACTACAAACGAGATACTTACCCTACTAAAATGCAAGCCATGTGGGTTGATGCTTCTCAGCAAATTCTTGACAAGCTTGCCTCTCGTAATCTAATCTATAACGCTATTCAGACTCCTGACGGAACTATACTCGAGTCAAAGCATAGACATGATTACCGATCTCATAATGATGCAAACGGCAAAACTTATGTTATTGATGGTGGACTAGACTATGTGAGAACTACTATACACGCGGATCAGACATCTTTAGCACTCTATGATGACGAAGTACACGCAGTACAAGCACATTATCTTACTTGGGGTACCTTCGGTATACGAGGCGACCAACCCCGTAGCGATATTCGTATCGCTGACATGGAGACTGCACACCTTGAGGCTGTACTGAGAGAGTGCCACCCTACTCCGGTTCTCAAGAAATGTATGACAAAAGAATTGGAACAAAAGAAGGTGATTACTTTATGAATAAGTGGTGGAGAATCTGGGCTAAATCATTAGGAGAGAAAGTAGGTGAAACTGATAGACAAGCAAACACTATTGCCGGTATTAGGAGCGTGTGGTGGTTTACACATATGCTTACTTGTTTGGCAATCATACTTAACGCTATAGCCAATCATGGCTGGGGACTAATTGGAGCAATCATACTTAACGCTATAGCCAATCATGGCTGGGGACTAATTGGATTCTGATGAAAAGATTGTGGACAATATGGAAACACGCACTAGGCTCCTTTGACGAAGAGGATGGCTATGATGTACAGAATGAAGATAGAATCTCGTATATCCGCACGTTTGTTGTATTGTCTAATCTTTTATGTGTATATTTAATTATGATTAACATTGTTATAGGGTGGCTATGAAACTTAAGAAAGAGTGGGGTGAATGGTTTTGGGTAAGCATAACAGAAGCTGTTATTAGCCCTCGCTTTACAACTAAGTCGGAAGCCTGCTACTGGCTAATACAATTTGAACTAGGGGAAGAAGATGAGCATTGAAAGACCAGACAACTGGGTAGTACTAAAAATAGCTAATAAAGACAATGACGAGATCACCTATAAGGTACTTGCAGGTTGGAGTGGAGGCTACCTAGGAAGCGATAGTTGGAGGCTCAATAGCGGTATTACAGAGGTTGAGATATATGGAGAGCACTATATCTTCCGTGGCTACTCAGGTTCTGAATACTGGTGTCATATGGAGACATATGGCCTCAAAATGAACAATGCTGGCGTCTGGAAGGATATTTCAGAGGCGTTCCCTGACACAGTGTCCTTGATGGATGAGAAAACTAATTGGAGTAAGCTAGTATGAAAGTATGGATGACGAAAACTAAAAACTTTGTAAAAATTGATAAGTGGGATACTTGGTCTATGGATCATACCCTAGCACATATTGTTGTGCCTATGTTGATTCAACTTAAAGCAGACACTCATGGTGCTCCTCTCGTTGCCTTTGAAGATCGTCCTGATGAGCTGATTGGCACTATTCCTCGAAAAGACAAGTGGGAAACCGATGAGTTTCACTTTGAGGCATGGGATTGGGCACTAGACGAGATGATTTTTGCCTTTAGCTCGAAATTTGAGGACGACGACTGGCAGCAGCAGTTTTATAGTGGCAAGACAGACTTCGAGTGGATACCCTTACCGAGTGGGGCAGCGGAGCTAAAGAAAGGAAAAAGAGATACGTTCAAAGTCGATAAAGAAGGTATGAAAGTTTATCAGGATAGAATTAGTAACGGCTTCCGTTTGTTCGGGAAATACTATGAAAACCTTTGGGATTAACATAGAAAGTTCTTGACAATATAACTGAACAGAGGTATAATAGTTACATAATTTAAAGGAGATACCATTTTGAACAAAGCATACGAATTTATTGCACATCCATACGAGTGCGAGTTTGGGTCTAGTCCCAACACTACAATTAACTATACCATTAACACTAAGGACATGACCAAAGACGACTTACTTGAGTCTTTTACATACTTTATGAGAGCCTGTGGCTACTCTATTGGGACTGAAGAAGTCCTTGAGTTTGTTGACTACTCCGAGCCAGAGCCTTTGCCTGCTACGCCTTATGGTCTTGACCAAGAGTTTGCAGACATTACGAGAGTAGAGCTGATTGATGGTGAAGGACGGCGATACACCAACCATGACGTTGCGTATCTCGGAATAAGCCTGCAAGATGATAACCGTACCATGAAGGTGTTTGTACAATGAGTGGACAGACACACGGGGGCAAGGGCGACCGCCCCAGAGTTATAGAAGATCGTAGCCAATATGAGAGCAATTGGGATAAGATTTTTGGAAATAAGGAAGACTACTTGCATCACGACTACGAGGATACATCAACCCCACGAGAGGTTTTTGCTACCACAGTATACATTACCGAATATGGTTCACCTAAAGATATGTCTCTGTGTCTCAGGAAGAGATTGATCGTAGGCTTAAAGAGTGGAACATGATGTATGACTGCTTGCAGAATATACACTTATATGAGTACCCAATAGAAGAAGTCAAAGAACTACTAAAGAGGATTAAAGTATGATACAAGCAACAAATTTTGAGAAAGCCGGTGATTTTATGGAGGCTTTCGGACAAGAAGTTCGCTATATCCCTATCATCCCCGCAGTGAGTGAGATGGCATTACGACTAGACCTTATCGAAGAAGAAGTACAAGAGCTTCGTGATGGTATGGGCAAAGCCTCCTTACTAGAGATAGCTGATGCACTTACTGACATTTTATATGTAGTGTATGGAGCAGGGCATACCTTTGGTATTGATCTGGACGAATGTTATAACGAAGTACACCGTAGTAACATGACTAAGCTCGGAGAAGACGGCAGACCTATGTACCGCCCTGATGGTAAGGTAATGAAAGGCCCGAACTACGAAGAACCCAACTTAATCCCATTTGTGAACTAGGAGAATACTATGTTTGATACCTTTGGTACCTTTGGTATGTTTAAAGAAATTGATGAGCAAGCGCAGTTTGAGCTAGTAGAGAATGGCTTTGTCCTTAGACTCTCTGGCCGTGATGCAAAAGACGACTACGTTAATAAGTCTTTTATCTACGCTACTAAAGAAGACTTCTTTGAAGCACTGAGTGACTTAGTGGAGGAGAGAAAATGAAAAAAGTATTAGTAGAGACAATCTATACTTTTAAGCACAGCTACCTCTGTGACATTCCTGATGAGTCTCCCAAAGAGTGGGCAATGGATATTGTTACTATGGAGGAAGCAGAGGAGTTTACACAGGAGGGCATGGGTGAGATGATCATTGGTTGTCGTGTTGTGAGCACTGAAGAAGCTGTTGAATACTACAACGAAGTCAACCCGAACTTTCCAGTTACTAAGATTGATAGATTCGTAACCCCGTGGAGCCAGGATGATGAGTGATATGCTCAAGAAGTATAACCACTTCGTACACGAGATGTGGAACGCTAACACAGAGGAGCGGCAAGCCTATGGTGAGCCTATCCTCAGTAAGGAAGAATACATACTAGAGAATAATACCTTTCTCGAAGATACTTTTTGGATAAATCAGTATGGAGATAAGGTTTGGGACGGTGAGAAATACACCGAGCGGAGAAACATAGATGGCGTACAGTAAACAACTATTAGACCACTACGAGAACCCACGCAATGTGGGTACAATGGATGAAGATGCTAGTAATGTAGGTACTGGTATGGTTGGAGCACCAGCCTGTGGAGATGTTATGCGTGATGAAGATGCTAGTAATGTAGGTACTGGTATGGTTGGAGCACCAGCCTGTGGAGATGTTATGCGTCTTCAGATTAAAGTAGAGAATGATATAATTGTAGATGCTAAGTTTAAGACTTACGGTTGCGGTAGTGCAATAGCATCTTCAAGTCTTCTTACTGACTGGGTGAAAGGAATGCACCTAGATGATGCTAATCAAGTTAAGAACACACAACTAGCGCAAGAACTAGCATTACCACCTGTGAAGATACATTGTTCCGTACTCGCAGAGGATGCGATAAAGTCAGCCATTCAAAACTACAGAAGTAAGGGCTAGGAAAAATAAATTGTGTAAGTCAGCTTCATATTCCTACTTTTTCATTCAGTCTAAAACAATATACCTACCCAAAAATTAGACCTTTACAGATTTGAAAATGTGTGATATAATAAATCATAATTTGATACTAGAGACCAACAACAAGGTCACTCAATACTTCTTCTCAACTAGATAATAATTGTTTTAATAGAGGTGATGTTGCAAGACACCCTGGAACCTAAGTGTAAGGGTGTTGTCTTGTGTTACCTCTGATTAAACTGATTATTATAAATCAACACATATACTGTGTATCAACTAAGAGTTACCTATGACCAATTGTTGATGACTAAGAACAATCAAACAGGACTGCGATAAACCCTTATCAACAAGCAGTCTTAATCTATTTAACTAAAACTCCCTTTTTACTACAACTATGTCTAAGAGCGAAATTGTACCCGATTCGCGATTGGTCATTAAAACTCGTATTCCTTTACCATAATTGTTTACAATTCTTTATGCTTGCACTAGTAGCAGGGTAATCTTTCCTTACTTTTCTAGATAATAAAAAGCTCCAGCCTATTTCTAGACCAGAGCTACTACGCATAATCCCCGTGGACGGGGTTAAGGCTTGTTACTTGTTATGTCCCCGTAGCGAGTTCCAACGCTTTGAGAGCTGCCTTCGGACTTTTATCGAGACCCACCAGATCCTCAATCTCAATGTCCAGATTCTCAGCGATATTAGACACCAGCTCCATTTTCGTAACAGGTAACAGGTGTTTCACCGGTCTTGCTTGTATAGATAGCACGTTGATATACTCCTTCTCTTGATAGCTTACCAATGATACTCTTAGGGCTCTTCCCTAGCTCATCAGCCAGCTTATCCACTGTCTTAGTAGACGGGTTGCTTTTATACTCTTCCACAATATATGTAGTGAGATCATTAGTGTAGTTCATAGCTAAATACATTCTCCTGTATGTCTAAAGTTTTCATCACAGATTCTACTGTGCAGTTGTACTTTTCTGCTATGTCGTAGATAGTCCAACCAGTTTCCCACAATCCTAGAATATCATCTTTAATCTTCATTTAGTTCTCCTATTACGTGCGTGTCGCTGTTACCCCAACGTATTGTTATCTCATCTTTATCAGCGTCTACTTCTAGTATTGATAGAGTACTGTACTCAAAGAAACCTACTTCGATATTGTTATCCCCTACTACTTGCCCATACGCTCGAAGAGCTACATCATAGTCTTTCTCTAGCGTTTTAAGCTCATGCTCTAGGCTGTTCATCTCAGCGTGCATTGCATCTAGTACTTGATACCGTTCCTCTAGGTTTTCTACTTGTGTTTTGAGGTTATTAAACATTACCTCGCCTCTTGCTTCAGTTGGAAACTCTACTACATTACCCATTTAAATTCTCCAGATACGCTTTTAAGTGTTGGTTGGCTGTTCTATGGTCTACTGGCCCTAGTGTCATAACTACTTTTCTATGCCCGCTAGGGTCTACTTGCATGATCCACCAGTTGCCTGTGTTATGGTCTTGTTGTAATTCGTAATGCATCATATGCTTCTCCTTTTTATAGTTATAATTATACAGAACCTTCAGAAATTTGTCAAGAAATATTTTATCGTAGGCAAAAAAATACCCTCCGAAGAGGGTACTAAACCAGCTACTACACTGTTAAAAAGTGCTACACCCTGCCCATCCACCAGGATTGTGTAGCGATTGACCCTCAACTTAGCGTTTTTAGAGAAAGGATAAACGTAGTCTACGACCACAAACCTACTTTGTTCGGTACAAAGATACAAAACCCCCTACTTGCCATACGCTTTATACACCTCTCAAGTGGGTAAGGTGTGCCAGTCTGTCCGCGAGATCAAAGAACACCAAAGGTTAATCAGATCACTCAAGCATTGTTACTGGACTTAACGAGCAGTTGGTAGCACTTATTTATAGTCCCTGCATATCACAGACGCTCACCAGCTTAGGACTTACAGTGAAGGTACAGGGAGACGCTTTATCAGTGCGTTCCTTTCCTCACTTTTGAAACACTATTATACTTACTTTTAACCAAATCGTCAAGAACTATTTTTGGAATCCTTAAACTATTTGCTAGGAATCAAGCCATTCCTGAAAGGTTTTAATATACTCACCAGAGCCTTTCATACAACTAACATAAATTTCGTATCTATCGTACATCGCACTCATACTAACCTCCCATACATACTAGAACTAAAGGGAAGAAGAATAGCGTAGCTACGAACCACGCTATACCACTATACTTTTGTGACGCGGACACTATAGTGCTGCCAAAGCATTTACTAGTGACTCAAGGTCTTGCTTAGATGCTTTCTCAAGTGTAGACAACTCTACACCAAGTGCTTCGTTGATCTGTGCTACTAGCTCTGCTTTACGGATTACCGGAGCACCAGTCTTGGTGACTCGTGGAGCTGCTTTGTAAACGCCCTCACGCACTAGCTTAGCAACAATAGATCGTGTAGTCTTGCTGAACTCTTCAGACAATCTAGCAACTGTCTCTGGAGTTGGGTTATCTTGATAGTCGGCAACCATAGCCTGTACCATTTCTTCTGTGTAGTTTACTGCTTTAGTTACTTCTGTCATAATCTTGTCTCCCGATAAGAATGCTTTGATTTGTTTGATTAGGTTCTTTGTTTTCATGTTTCTATTATACGGCTAATTAGGTATTCTGTCAAGACTTATTTTATTTCTGGTATAGTCTCGAAGAACATTTCTTCACCCCAGATCATCTCTATAAGCTCTTCTGCATCCAGAGCCTCGCTACCTTCAAAGCCATCATCTTCTAGCTCTTGACGCCATGTAGATAGTTGACTGTTCCACATATCGTTAGTGTAGAAGTCGAAGCTACCGTCTGCTATATCGAATGTCACTACTGTTGCAATTGCCATGTTAAATCCTTAATTTAGTTGTTTTCTTGGTTTATGCGTGTATTATACGCCCATATCACCATGTTGTCAATAACTTTCGGGCAAACACGGTGACCAAACGCAGTTTAATTCTCGGGGGCCCGACGCGACCTCGACGTGTCAAGTATTATTTTCCCTAATTGTCCAAAATTATATCGTCCCCGCCCAGGTTTTCAAAGACTAGACACTTCTATCCCTAATTTGCCCAAATTTGATTTAGTACTTGACATTGTTGGTGTACTACTGCTATAATCGGCGCCTTTGGCAGCAACTTTCATTTACTTGGTCGAATTTGCTCGGGGTCACAGAAAAGACTTGACATTGTTGAACTACTACTGTACAATCGGCGCAGGCTACTCTTGGGAGCAATCGTAGTACTACTCAATCGTTGTTCTACTACTGGCGCCCCCGCGCCGACCATGTCAAAAAAAGACCTGACCAATTGCCCCCAACCTGGTCACACGTTTTTGAGGCCCATTCAAATAAATCATTGTTGTTCTACTACTGGCGCCCCCGCGCCAAAAAAATCATAAAGTCAAGCATTATTTTGCTTTTTTTATGATTTTTCTGGAAAAAGAAAAAATCCGCAATTTTTCTTTTTTGCGGATTTTTGGGTTTTGCAGTGTTCCACGTGGAACATTGAGAGGGCTTCTAAATGAGAATGGATCTCATTTAGAAGTTGGCACGATTCTTGCCTAGTAAATTTCTATAATGATAAAAAGTTGAATTAAAATCATAATCAGTGGGCAAATCGTGCGGATTATTTCCATTTTCATTTTAAGGCGGATTAACTCCGCCTTGTCTCTGTTTTTTAAGCTCATCGCCCTAGCTCCAGAAGTTGAGCGCGGGTCGTATCGCGCAGAATGTGGGTGAGAATTGCGGCCTCATAATCTCGCGCATCTTCTAGCGCGGTGTGTGGCTCATCTTCTAGCGAATCGCCTAGAATAAATTTTGCCATCGCGTCAGCAGTCATTTGTGGCTTGCGTCCCTTAGCAGTCAAGAGGCCGCGATCTATACAAAATTGCTGATATTCTGCCAAAACGCCGATTTTACGTTTGGCCGCCTTCATTAGACAAAACCGCTCTGCAAAGATGCCGAGATTAATGCGAGTATTGCGACATTTACCAAGATCGAACGAAACATTGTAAGCAGTCAATACAGGCGAATATTGAGCATTGACGCGCACCAACCATTGATTAATTAAGCCAACACCAGCAATTGAGCGATGACCGTCTTCGACCATTTGGTCATAATCCTTTAGCCTACGTTGTGCCGATTGCTCAGACCAAAACGCGTCAGGGTCAGCCAGTGGGTCGGAGAATAGCGGGAATTTGCCAAAATGCCCATTTACAAGGTGGCCGACCTGCTCCACAATTTCGCCCTGCTTGGTTACGATTACCGCGCCAAAGTCTGCAACGGTTTGCTTTTTGGTGGTTTCAGTGTCTACGATCAGATAAAAATGTTTCATGGTTTACGCTCTCAGTTCTAGTAGTTTGGAATTTAATTGTACAGCATTACGGGTACGAATGCCAAATTTTTCTGCCATATTTAACACGCCCATATTATCATCGTAAAAGGTAGCGTTTCGAGTCCAACGTGCAAAGGGTATTTTGAGGTCAGCAAATAGCGCCAACAATTTAGCGCGTTTCATCTCAGCATCACCGCGATTGTCACCGAGAGCGCGAGACAATACAAAGTGCGCCTTGATACCATGATCAGCCAGAAAAACCTTATCCCAAACACCCAACACCCTAGCAGTGCAGATAATAACAACATCGCCATTTGCATAATTTGATTGCATCAACCGCGCCAGTGGGAGCAGTGTATCGCGCTCGATATTCTCGCGAGTGTTATCAGCGATCCATTTTGGCAAATCAATATCACCGTTTGCCAGTGTCGAATATCGGTGGCTTGAGTCGATCACCGTACCATCCAAATCCCAGATTTTATATTGCATGGTTTACGCTCCCATCAATTGAACAGCAAAGCCGCCAATTGATACCAAGTTAAGGACGACCAGATTCCAGATTCTGGCATAGGTCATTTGGACGGTCAGCAATGCAAGGCCGAGGATTGCAATAACAGGTAGCATGGTGAAAGAAAAAACAGCCATAACGAGCGCGCCAACGTATCCGATAGCAGTAGCAGTTGTATTATTCATAAAGTTCTCCAGTGATTAAGCCCTAATTATACAGGGCTTAATCATAGTTAGTCAAGCGTTTATTTGATTGAAGATAAAAGAGTTGCTAGGCTTTGGCCGGTGGCTTTTTCTAGTCCCGCGCATGATTCCAGATCCAAGCCCGCGCATATAGCCGCGACCATATCGGTTTTTGTTGGAGCCGCTTTCTTTTTAGCAGGGGCAGGCTTGCTAATGTATTCGATGCCCTCACGCTTGCATTTTGCAATGATGGATCTCACACCGCGATCTAGTTGGACAGCCAAAGCCTGCGCTTTTTCGTGGTTGATAGGAGCCGCGTCAGTTAGGACAGCGATCATTTCGGGAGTATAGTTTACAGTTGTAGTAGTCATATTTTGTAGCCTTTTAGTATTATTAAGAATGAAATTTATTATAACATTAAAATTGTATAGAGTGCAACAAATAAAACGCATCCGCCCATAACAATTGTGAAAGTAGCTTCGAGTATTGCATTGAGTAAGTCGCGCATTTTTTTGTTTCCCTATCTGTCTAATGAAGTGATAGTATACCACAGCCAGCGAATGAGTCAAGCATTAATAAAATTTTTCTGCATGTTTTTTAGAACAAAAAAGCATATAAAGGGGGGCGGTTAGACGACCTGGTTATAAGCAGGCGCTCTGCGCTCCCCCACACGTACTACTTTAAGAAAAAGTCATAAACCAAAAGGGTGTATACTAAAAAAATTCTTGACAATTTACCCAAACCC
>Ga0209816_1000096_pt1 | contig 67946 bp, 66 predicted proteins | sample CoawatmetaG01DNA_FD_187509 | JGI IMG/M metagenome (GOLD analysis project Ga0209816, IMG submission 187509) | Marine microbial communities from the West Antarctic Peninsula - Coastal water metaG017-DNA (SPAdes) (version 2) | ecosystem: Environmental > Aquatic > Marine > Coastal ...
ACTATTGAAGAGGCAGAGAAGGAGGTTTATACCACCGATTACAAAGAACTCCCTGAGCACATCATCTTTAAACAACAATTGTTATGTCAGGAATCGTAGCAGGAATTAACGCAGGAATTGCCCTTACCACTATGGGTGTCTCTATGGCGCAAAAGAAAAAAGCTGAGAACAATGCTTTGGCAGCTCAACGAGAAGCAGATATAGCTCTTAATGAGGCAAAGGATAAGCTTGACGTAAACTTTCAGGAGGGACGTACCATTAGCAAAGACCCTTACACGATGGCGCTTGAGCAGTCACTAGCTCAAGGCGCTTCGTCTGTTGAGGCTATGCAGGGAGCAGGGGTTCGTGGTATAGCTCAGTTGGCTAACCTTCAGCAAGCTCAGAATCAGATGGGTGAGCAACAGCGGGTTGGATACGGACAAGAACTTCAGCAGCTTGATAAAGATATCCGTGATGAGGACAGCCGACTTAATGATATAAAAACTCAGATTGACCTTCAGACATCTCAGGACGCAGCAGGTGCTGCGGCTATGTATGATGAACAGGCAGCAGCAGCTAAATCCGCTATGATTCAGAGTGGCATTGACGTAGCTGCGGCAGGTGCTTCCGCTCTTCCTCTTTATTCGCAAAACAAAGGCGCTCAAAAAGCAGCTATGGCGGGGCTACAGTTTGATGCAGGCCAATTTGAAAAGTTTGGTAATGCTTCTAAAGGAATGGGGGCTGCGGCAAGTCCCGGATTCTCTAATTTAGATTTTAACAGTATTGGCTCTATGGGAAACAAAGATTTCCGACAGTTTAAACGTGGCCTTACTCCCGCTCAGATGAATCAAATAAAATTTGACCCGTCTTATATGGAGCAGTACAGTGCCTTAATGGGAGGCAACGATTAATTCAAAAGATATGGCTAAGAATTTTTATGGATTTGTAGAGAGGAGTGCTGAATCTCAGATTAATTGGAATGAGGTTGGGCGACAGATGTCCGATGTGGTTAATGAGGAAGCCCGTGTTCGTACAGAAAAGAAGGCGGCTATTGATGCGGACATCCAAGCTTTTAATGATTACATAAACAACCCTCCCCTTGGTGACCACCAAGGTTTTAATGAGTGGACATCTAAGTTTGCGGGTGATACAGCACAGTATGCGCTTCAGGTTGAGAGACTTTTAAAGTCAGGTCAGATGCGCCCTTCTGATTACACGGGTATCAGAGCTAACCTACAGCAGGGAAGTACTGAAGCTTTTGAGTTTGGAAAAGATTTTAATGCTAAGTACGCAGAGCTTCAGCAGCGCAAGGAGATAGACCCTGAGACGGGTCTTCCTGCATCTCAAGCTTTAGAAGAGTACCTTATGGAGTCTACCCGTGGGTTAGGCAACTACAGCAACACTAGGCTTTGGATTAACCCTACCGATGGTAAGGTACTCCTTGGTAAGAAGGATGGGGAGGATGGCATCATGATGCAGAACCCTAATGACTATGCCCCTGTTAGTCAACTTCGCAATAGGCTAAATGCCAAGTACGACTTATACGATGTTAATAAGGCTACCGAGGGTATCGCTACGCAGCTTGGCACGAGTATCGATGTTATTATGAGGAACAATGTAGAGACACGGGAGAACCCTTTAGATAATCCTGAGATTGTATCTGCTATTGATAACGCTGTTCAGAGCCAACTTGCCAATGGCTTTAATGTTACATCGCTACTTACCAATACGTTGCGAGTAAATAATTCTCGTGACGAATTGGGTAATCCAATTACCGGCGTTACCAATGAGATGTTTGGTTTTACTCAAGACCCTGCGGCTGCGGCGGCTGACCCTAACCTTATCCTTATGATAGACAACCAAATGCAACCTGATTCAGGGGCAGTGGTTTCTTTATTTGGACAGAGTGAGGCTGAGTTAAGGAAGATGATGGTAGAGTCTGATACTAACCTTAACGGTATCTCAGAGGCTGACTTTAAAAAAGTAATGGCTAACAGAGACGCTCAGCTTGAACAAGCGGGTGATGCAGTAGAGACAAGTATTAAGTCTAAGCTTGACATTAAGGAGGTAGCATATGAGCCTAGAGAGAACCGACCGCAAACTGAAGGTGAGCGCAAGTCAGGTTCCGCTAAGAAGACTTTGAAAACTTCATTAAATAACCTAGCTAAGTTTGGCTTTACGGACATACCTGAGCTTCCTGCAAACGCTACTCAGGCAGATATAAATGCAAGGGATGAGCGGATAACGCAAGAGACCACTGCTGCCTTAAATAATTTAGCCAACCTCAATCCACTCATTGATTATATTGAGTTGACTGAAGACCAAATTATTGTTTACGATGTAAACGAGGATGACCCTAATAATCCTATTAAACGTACACCAATGGATAAGGGAGATGACCCTTCGCTTATGGTTGAACGTATCGTTACCGCTGTCCTTCCTGATGATATTCGTAATGCGGGTAACATAATAGAGATGCTTCAGACTTCAGGCATTCAAGACGGTATGACTCGTCATAGTATGGTAGGAAGAGGTGGCCGTGCTGAGCAGGTAATCCGCCCTGAAGCTATTCCTACCCCTCTTCAGTATGGAGATATGATAACTGACCAAGACGGTGATGATGCATCGGTAGAACTTGTTGCTACGTATTCTTACCCCGACAAGCTATTAAGTACAAAAGTAGAGACTCAACCGCTCGTGTTAAGAAACGCATTCAATTCGTTCTTTAACAAAGTTGGTATTACTGGAGTACAAGTACTTTCTAGCTCAGGAAGCGACCCTACGATTGGAAGAGATAAGGTAGGGGTTACTTCTATTGCGATTGACGATGTTACTGAGGGGGGGATTATACTGCCTGCCAATATAACAGAACAGCAATGGTTAGCTCTTAACGAATTACTTTTAAAGCAAAGAGCTGCAAAGCTTAAAGTTACAGCGGAAGACCTAGAAGGGTTTATTCCAAACATCATGGATTATCAGGAACAAGAGTATAGAGACCGGTTGCGGTTAGAAGCTTTAGATTAAATTAGCGGACATGAACGAGAATCTACAGTTGCTTTACGATACTGTTAAAGCGCAGGGTCTTTATACAAAATCTTTTGATGAGTTTGTAGCTAAGTATAACGGTAACCCGAACGAGCAAGAGAATATATTTAAGGAGGTCGCTGCGCGTGGGCTATATAGCAAGACTCGACAAGACTTTAAGGCTAAATACTTCCCTGTTGTACAGCCTCAGGAAGAAGCTGCACCTGTAAAAAAAAAAGAAGAGCCTACGGATTCGCTTTTGGAAAGTGGTTTATCGGGGCGGTCCGCTCTTACGATTGAAGACATTGATGCTACCCCTGAGCAGGTAGCAGTTGAACGTACAGCCGAGGCTGAGAGGTTAGCTACACCGCTAAGGGAAACGGGTTCACGGGATGAGTCTCAGTACTTTGACCCTTCAGGAATGGGGGTTAGAGAGGCAGGTCTTGAAGCGGATAAATATTTTGCCGATGCAGAAGCAAAAGCAGCAGAGCTTGCGAAAGCAGGTGAAGTGAGTGGGTTAAAAGATGCCTCAAAGGATGAAGAGATGAGAGCGAAAGGGCTTTATGAGCCTGCAGAAGCTCTAGCTAATTCTCTTATAACCCCTGAGCTTATAGCCCAAGAAGAGGAGGATGTTGTTCCTATATTAAGAGAGAATTTTGGTGTGTGGGGATTTAATTTTATTGAATCAGGAGCGGGCGATGCTGTTACCGTAGTTAATCATAACGGTACTCAGGAGGAAACATTTGACCTAGATACCTTTACGGCAAGAGGGGCTGAGAGTGAATCCGTAAAACTCAGAAACTTTATTAAGGACCATGCTTATACTGAAGCGATAACTATACCCGAAAACCTCGGTGAAGATGGCGATGGGGGTTATCTTACTGACAACGAACCCGGATTAAACGCTCAGAATTCTTTAAGAGCTAAAGAGTCTCGGCCTATATCTAGGAGAAATTCAGATGGAACCTCCTCTTCTCACCTTATGACATCCTTTGAGGAGGACGGTGTGTATAAGGTGGTGCCTACTTTATTTCCAAAGGGAGGGTACAGGACAGATGGCAATGCTAATACATGGGATGAGCTTCCCTTAGAAGAAGCTATCGAAAGAGCTAGGCAAAGGGGGGAGGTGTATACTTTTAATACTGAGGAAGAAGCCAATGCTTTTGCTGAGGGGTCATGGAAGACCGCTAATACAGTAGATTTAGAATCAGAGTTGTTCTTTCAAAAGAGAGGCGGTGATTATAATTCCTATCAACAAGCTCTAGATTCATATGACAATCTAGTTAAGAAGTCTTTACTTCTTGAAGAGATGGCTGAGAACAATATATACAGCGACGATTTAACTTCGGATGAGCAGCGGTTATTAAGCACCGATACCGATGCGAGCTATCTAGATTACTTTAACGAGGACGGCGGCCCCCTTAATGCGAGGGCGCTTAATTTGGAAAAGTCTAGGGTAGAGCAAGAGGCTCAGGGGTTATTCGATATCGTATATGACGAGGACCTAAAGTTAATGAGAGAGGACCTTGATGTATACCTAGAGGAAAAACGTCAGGTCAAGGCAAAGGAAGCTTCTAAGGCTAACCAACAATTGAAGGGACAATTAGCTGTTTTAGAACAGCAGTCATTTGATACTTTAGGTGTACCCTTTAGTGAGTTACCCGACTTCACACCTCGCACTCAGAATGAAGCTAATGCTTACAATGAAATTGTAGAGAACTACCTTGGCATGGAAGCTAGTAGACAGGCTGCTGCTTTACAGTACGAACAGTCCAAGCTTTACCTTAGTAGGAAGCATGATAAAAATATTGGGGGAGAGTTTGTAGATAACGTAGAGGCATTTGAAGTTGAGTGGAGTAATGGTATAAAGACAGGGGAGGGAGCTGAGGTATTATTAAAGCTTGCTACAGGAAGTATTGACGTAGAGGATGACAAGGCATTGATGGATGCTGTTGTTGAGATGATTCAGATTAACGAATCAAAAAGTTTAAATCAATCCCGTGGATTGAGTCGATATAATAACGCACGTACAGGACCTGAGATTCGAAGGGCTTTAAGAAATAACCCTGCAGAAGTTGCCCTTACTTTTATGGGTTCTTCCCTAGCTCAGGTACTTCCATATGGCGCAGAGATTCTTGCAGGAACTACACTTTCAGGAACCGCTGTTGGAGCAGGTGTTGGTGTATCAGCTTTTGGTGTGGGCGCTTTACCCGGTGCCGTTACAGGTTTCGGATATGGGGTAAGGACGGGCATGTCAGTTAACTCCTTTATATTGGAGTATACTAATGCGCTATTAGAAGCAGCGGGAAGCTTTGGCTACGATGCTACTAACCCTGAACAAATGTTTCTTGCATTGAGGGACGAGAAGGTATGGGCTGAAGGAAAAGAGAGGGGGTTTAAGCGTGGAATTACAATCGCTGCTATGGATTTTATAGCAGGAGGAATGGCGGGTAAGGTATTCAAGCCTGCTTTAGCGGCAAGCAAGGGCGCTAAGGTGGCTTCTTATACTCTTGAGAGATTTATATTTGACCCTGCAGCAGAAGGCGCGGGTGAAGCATTGGCTATGCTCTCTGTGGGCGATGAGATAGATGGTAAGGAGGTGCTTGCTGAGAGCTTAGGTTCTATAGGTAGCCAAGGGGCTAATGCCGCAGCTACTATAGCACGACAAACTATGGGAAATAACAATCTCCGTCTTGCTAACGAGTTTATGAATACCGAAACCATGGCCTTGGATGGTTCAAGTGATACTCAGATTCAGCGATGGACTGACAACATGGTTCGTTTAGGTAAGATAGACGCTGAGCAGGGGCAGCGTGTCCTTGAGAACGTAGGTCTACGAAGAGAGGCAAATGATTTGTTAGATGTATCCTCCTCTAACAGCGGTAAGGCTAGGGCTAGGCTCATGGAACTAATGGCAGTTCGTGATGGGCTGTCATCTACCAACAGCCGTAGGGAAGTTTTTCAAGGCACGATAGCTGATATCAATGCAGAGATTAGAACCATATCCGAGACGGGAGATGTGGTTGAAGGCGCTATAGATATATCGTCTTTGAATATTGCAGGGTACGGAAGGAAGGGAGTACCGTCTTATCGTGTGGGAAGAACGATGATGACAAAGAAGCAGTTCCTTTCTTACATAGAGGATGCAAGCCCACGTAGACTTAGGCGTATAGCTGACAATGCTCAAATAACAAACGACTCTCAAACAGCATCGTTAGTAGAAGGGCTTTTATCTGAGGTTAGTGAAGATGTAGATGTTACTGATGCGGTTAATACAGGGATAGAAGTCGGGGATGTTGAGGCGTTTAATGTTACACCAACTATAGATACTGAAGATGCCATTCAAGAGCCAAGCACAGAGGAGGTACTTACACAAGAACCAACCACAGATAGCGCAGAGGTGGGAGAAGGAGTACCCGCAACAGACGAAGCTACCGAGCAGACTCAAGCCGAAGACCAAGCTGCGGAAGAAATTGCTCAAGAGGAAGTAGTAGAGGCTATCGACAAGCCTATACGTTCAGACGTAAACGCATTTAGAAACGGCACCATTGACCCGGTAAGGCTTAATGGTATCGTGGCAGGTATAGAGAAGAGAAAGGCTGATGGTAAGAAGCTTACCAAGTTTCAGAAAGAAGTAGTAGCTAGTGAGGAAGCTGCAGTTAACGCAGAGGCTGAGGCTTTATCTCAAGAAATTGGTGAGGGATTGTTTGCTCCTGAGCCTGTAGTTGAGGAGGCTGCTCCTGTTGAGGAGGCTGCGCCTGTAGTAGAAGAAGTCGCGGTAGAAGAGGCAGCTGCGCCTGTAGTTCAGGAAGAAGCAGCTCCAACCGAACGGCTTACTGATGATGAGATGACGTTCGAACTCAATAGGTACGAGAGAAAAGCAGTAGAATTAAAAAACAGATTTAAAAAAGAACGAGCAAAAATTAAAAGGCGTAAGGATTCACCCGCTAATACCGCTGCCCTTGCTGCCTTGGGCGTACAAGAAGCTGCTGAACTTAAGGAGATTAAATCAAAGAGGAGAATCGTACAAGCCGCTAAGTCCGTAAGACAAGGCAACGGTATTCCAAAGTTTGCACTACCGGACGGAAAGTTTCCTGCTACTGAAGAGCAGTTGCGACAGATAAATGAATTAGCAGGAGTCGAAGAGGCTGCGCCTGAAGCAGTAGTAGAAGAGGCCGCTCCTGTAGTAGAAGAGGCTGCACCTGTAAATGACGGGATGGTACCGGGGTACCCACCTAAAATTCAGAAAAGAAAAAAGGAACTAGCAGCAGAGGGATACGACTTTTTTGCTATACAGAAGATTATTCGAACAGTAATAAGTGGAGATTCCCCGACAGCCACGGTCACTCGTGCGCTTAGAAAAATAGGTGCTGATATACCATTGGGGAGAACTCAGTCTAGAGCGGGGGGAAGAAGCCTTCGTTTGGCAATTTCAGATGGAGACCAAGGAATTTTTAGCGATGTTTTTAATGCGATGATAGAGGGAAGGGTTTCCTTAGAAGAGTTCAAATCCTTTGCCAATAAGTTTAACCAACCACTACCTGAGGTTGCGCCTGCAGCGGTTAATGAAACTACAGCAACCGTAACGCCTACCGAGTTGGCTGACCAACTGCTCAGCCCTCAGAATCGACAGGCCGTTACAGAAGCAGCCGCTGAAGCGGGGGTTCAAACCCCCGCCCCTGAGCAAACAGCTACCGAGATTGAGGCTGAGCTTTTGGCATCTAGACAAGAAGGGAATACAGCTGAAGAGATAGCTGCTGAGCAGTTCCCATTGCAAGAGTCAGACTTTGCAACACAAGAAGCATATGGCAGAGCTATCACTCAGTGGTCTGAAGGTAAAATTCGTCGTTTGGCTGCAGCTAAAGAACGGCAAGCTCAAGTCAGCCCCGAAGAGCGAAGAGCTGAGGAGCGACAGCAGCTGATGGGTCCTGTAAATGCAGGTAAGTTCTTTGCTTATGGAACTCGCAATGGGCTAGAGTCTTTTACAGAGGGAGAACAGGTTAATCTTAGCCTTGACAGGGAGAGACCTAGGGAGAATTACAGGGAGGATTTTGTTGAAAAAACTGTAGATGGAAAGTATTACTACATAATGTACGAGGGTGGGGAAGGTGTAATTAAGGACGAAGACGGCAGGCCCGGCTATGTAGCTATTGCATTTGAGTCAGCCACTAAGCTTAACCCTTCTCAAAAATCCATGGTTAAAGACGCGCTTATAGAACGCGTTAAAATTGTGCGTCGAAACGCAGACCCCGATAGCAAGACGATGCCTGCGGATTACTCTACGGCTTCTTCTTTCTCCAAGTTTGATACCTCTACTCAAAGGAATTTCCAAATTGAAAAGGATACGAATGGCTTTGGTGTTACAGATAAAGAAGTAAGAGAGGCCACCAAGTTATTGAACGAGGTATCACCTGAGTTAGCGGAGAACGACTTTACTGTAGAGGAAACTACTATGGTAAGCGTTCCGATTGTTGTTACCGAAAATGGAGAGCTTGTAAGTAAGGTGCGTAGGATTCCGCTTTCGGAGTTATATGACACGAGCGTAAACCTAGCGATGGCTGACCAACTAAAGGTTGATGAATTCCGTATGGGCGGTCCGTTCTTCGCTTTGCAAGAAGGCATCTTCGGTAAGGTAGCATGGGCATCTATCGATGAGGAAGCAGCTAAGAGAATTATTATTGGGGCATCTAAGGGTGACTACACTGTAGTCTACAACATGAAACCAAGTGCCTTGGATTCTAATATGGTTACCGCTCGTTATGCGATGGACCTTATTTCTCAGCAAGAGAATAGTCAAGAGCTTTTTGAGCAAGCCAAAGAATATCTTAAAGGCAGGAAGTATGGAACTAAACCTGCTGACAATAAGAAAGCTCAAGATGCTATTGAATCCGCAACCATTGAAGAGTTCCTTATTAACATAGATAAACTTGGAACAGACCTAAGGGCTGATATTATAACCAACCTATTCCCTACGGACCAAGTCCAAAGCAAGGTTGATATTCATGTTAAACTCAAGGAGATAGGAGCTACTATGGAGAGCATCCGAGCTGCTAACATTGAGCAGTTTACGGAGGGGCTTCCTATGGGAGCGTTAACTATGGTGCTTGAGGTAAGGGATGCTCAGGGAAGGAAAGTAACTCCGGAACTTCTTGGCCCTAACAATAAAAATTGGAGGGACTTCATGATGACCGAGGAGCAGCAACAATCTGAGGATGTTCCAAGTCACACGAACTATCCTATATATATTCGAGGTGCTGCGGTTGGATTGCTTGAGGATACCGTTCCGTTTTGGAACGTACTGCCTAGCTCATTAGAAAAGATTAATCAAAAGGTTACTCAGAGAATAACTAAACGAGATAAGTACACTGTCTTAGATGACAAAGGAAGGACGCTTGATGTTAGGGTAGTAACTAACACTGACGGCACACGAACGGTAGACATATACAATAAGGCAGGTCAAGCTATAGCTAGTAAGAGTAGGGTTACTGATGTAAAAAATATCAGAAGGTTTATAACCAATAACTACGGGACAATAAAAGCTTTTAAAGAGGGCAAGGCGGCCACCTCCAAAGAGGCTCGCGCTGCTGAGATGCGCTCTGCTATGATGACGGCAGGTACATCATCGCGTGTAGCCCCTTCTACCAAGACTAACTATGAACAGTTTCTTTCTAGACTGAGCGCTTCATTCCCCGGAGTTGAAGTAGTCACTGACGCGGCAGAGTTCAAAGCTTTGATAAAAGATGCGTACTCTAATAAGCTAACCACTAAAGACCAAAAGATTTATGGTGTAGTGTCAGAGGGAAAGGTATACCTAAACCCGTCTCTTGAAAACTACAACACTCCTATCCACGAGTTCGGTCACATATGGCTGAACACCGCTAAGGCATTAAACTCTGAAGCATATCAAGTTGGTATGGATTTAGTTCCCGATGATTCACCATACGTGCAACAGGTAAAGGATAGTAAAAACTATCAGCGTGTCATTAAGCAGATGAAGAAGGATGGGTCTAGTCCTCAGGAAATAAATACCTATATCCGCGAGGAGGCATTGGCACTAGCTATTGGTAATAAGGGTGAGTCCTTTACTAAGGCAGCAGAGAAGAGAAACTTTAAGAATTGGCTTACCGATTTATTCAACTTCATCAAAGAGCTTACCGGCATATCTGACCTAAGCTCTGAACAATTACAAAACTTAACGCTTGACGAATTCGCTCAAGCTGTAGTGGTTGACCTGCTCTCACAGAATGAGCTGTTTGCTGAAGCACAAGAGGTAGGACTATCGGAAGATATACAGTTCATGACAGGGACAGACAATGGGTCTATGTCTATGAACGATACCATTTCTTTTGGTAGACAGAATGGCTATGCTGATGCAGCAATTAGGAAGTTACTTATGGATAGGGGGTATACCGCAGAAGCCATTGATGCGTCTATGTCTGAGGTGATTGACTTGTTTAGCCCTACAGTTCCTGTAGAGTTTGGTAACGTAGATGGTGGTATGAACGTGGGTAAAGATATCTACGCCGATGTATACAGTCAGGTAGAGGCTTTTGCCGACTCCTCTGCGAACCCATCCTTCTCAAAGGTTAGAGCTAAAGCACTTGAATTATTAAGGGCTAATCCTGTGTTCCAATCTCAATCTGTTGAGGTACAGGAGCAGCTTACTGTAGCTCTTGACAAGAGCATGAACATCAAAGCTAACAGAGATATATCTCAGGAGATAAGCGCTATTCGTAATAACATAAAGCAACGACGAAAGGGAGCGCAGACTTTGATGCAATCCAAACGAGTCCTTTCTAAGTTTATTAGAGACAACATGCCTAAGTCAGGCATCTATAGTCAAGGGCAAATCAATCGTCTTGTAAACCGAGTGGCTAAAGCTACAGAGTCAAGCTTGCTTGCTGACATGGAGTATGTGCTAGGTCAGGTAGAGATTCAGAATAAGAAGATAAAGAATAAGCTCATCAGCAAATTGGCTAGTGAGGTTAAGTCTGATGCAAAGAAAGGCAAGTCATCTTCTTCAGGTAAGAAAGCACGGAGAGGTAGGTTAGGCGCAGACGCTCAGGCGTTTGCAGCTGAGTTAACCAAGGTGTTAAGTGCCGCTACTATAGCAGACCCTGTCAAGAGACAGGCAGCACTAGATGAGATACGTGTTTCACTTGAGACAGAGGAAGCCGTTAAAGCTATCGAGAAGAATTCCTTGCAGGGATTTGACAACCTTACGACTAAGGAGAGGAGGATTGTATTAAAATCTATGGCTCTCCAAGAGTTCCAAGGTATCAATGACATGTCTCTTGAGCAGGTCAAGGAGATATTCAAGGAGTATAAAGATGGTCAATTAGCGGAGCGTACTATCCTTGCTCAGACAAGGGCTACACGGGCCGAGGCTAATGCTAAAATAAACCAAGGGATAACAGCTCAGCTCAAACAACTATTCCCTAGCTTCTTTAATTCAGACGGGCAACCACTGAACAAAAACGAATTCAACGCTAAGCTTAAAGAAGCTAGAAAGATATGGCGTTCCGGAAACGGTAAAGGATTTAATGAGCGTGGGAAGAAGATGATATTGGCATCTAAGACTTATGTAAAAGCTTTTACAAGTAGCAATGTAAGTGATGTCATTAAGTCTGCCGTTCGAGGTGTTCTACACCTTGGTACATTCATGGAGACCTTAGGTCCTGAGATGAAGAGGGAGGTTTATAATAGACTGAATCGAGCAGAGAGCAGATACCTTAAGGGGTACTACAATCAAATAGATTCTATGGATGCTATGGCTCAGAAGTATGGGTTCGAAAGCTATAAGCTTATGCGTCGAGAGATATACTCAGCGGATGAGCTTACGCTAGATAACATTACTAGGATTAGAGGGAAGCAGGATAAGAATTCAAATCTTGCTACACGAGAAGAAAACTTTACTAAGGATGCGGTCATGCGTATCTATGCTTTATCTAAGAACCCTGTTCAACGTGATAAGCTTGCGCGTATGGGTATAGATTTCGATGACCCTATTACTGCTGCTAAAATAGAAAACTTCTTAGGCCAAGACATGATGTCCTTTGTGGACGAGACTGTCAACTATCTAAGCAATGATTATTACGAGGGGATAAACAATGTATACCGCGAGGTAAACGATGTTAATCTAAACTACATATCTAACTACTTCCCTACTCAAACGATAGCCAATGGAACAGATGTAAACCTGTTGGAAGGAGGAGACTTCATGGGAATCTTTGATGCTGAGTTTGCCAATGCATTGAAAGAACGTGTTGATACAGACAACGAGATTATACTTGACAACGCTGCATTTACTACAGCACTAGAAGACCACTTCCAATCCATGGAAAGGTTCAAGGCTTTCGCTGCTGACACACGGACTCTTAATTCCATCATGACTAACGAAGCTGTGAAGACAGCTTTGGATATGACAGGTACAAGTAATTTGGTTAGACAGTCTATCAATCAAGCTATCAATCCTAACTCAGGAAAGAACGCTATCTATAATGACAAAGCTTTATCTCTGCTTTCATCAGTATTCGTTGGGATTGCTTTAGGGTGGAAAGCTGTTCAAATAGTTAAGCAAGCTACCTCTGCTGTATTAGCTATCCCTGATTACACTTTTAGAAAAGACGGTAAGAGAATTCCGGGTGCGGATTTACTTCTTTGGTTAGGAGACTTCGCTATAGTCTTAGCTCAAGGGAGGAAGTATGTTAAGTTCGCCAAAGAAAACTCTCCTTCGTTCCGACATCGTTTAGAGCAAGGGGTAAAGGGTGATATCGTAGGGCTTGAAACCGGAACAAAGTCAACCCCCGCTATCCGAAAGAAAGGAATATTGGGAAGCCTTATGAGATTCAATGAGCGCGGCTCAGCCTTTGGTACTATGGTGGGTGACATAGCGGGAGTGTTAGGGTATATGGCAAACTATCGCCGTAACATAATCAACGGTATGGATACCGAGACAGCTATCGAAAAGTTTGAAGAGTATAACTCATCACAACAAAGTAGAAACCCTGCTGACAGAAGCGTTATGATGCAGAACCAATCTGCATACACAGCTCTGTTAACTATGTTTGGAACAGCTCCTATGCTAATGATTAACAACGTTGTGCAGTCAGGTATCAACATAAGTCGTGATGTAGGTAAAAGAAAAGCTCCTAAGCTGAAGGACGTTCGTAAGTTCTATATGAACTTTGCAGGAGCCAACGTTCTCTTTACCGCAGCAGGTAACTTTGGTAAGTTATGGTCGGGGGATGACGAGGATAGAGAAGAGGTATACAAAAAGTTGATGTTGGCTGCAGCGGGATTTAACCTGCTATCCTTTATACCTATCCTCGGAAGCGCCGCTGAGGGAGTAGCTAGTTGGATGATGGGAGATGGGTTCCGTTTGGGAGAGCAAGGCGTAACTCCTGTCAAGGGCTTGACACGAAACTTCAAAGATGTAGAGACGGGAAAAGACGGAGCACTAGCAGCTTTAAAAACAGGGCTTAGCGTTGCGGTGAGAGGTGACGTAAACAACTTCATAGGTTTGTTTGAGTTTACAGAAGAGATGATAGAGGGAACCGATGAGGATATCTTAGCAATGGAATCCTTCTATGAGGCAATGGGTATCGGGGGTAGTAGCCGACCTAACTATATTGAAGATGGAATCTTAAGTACGAAAGGGCAGAGGGAGAAGGATAAGAAGGATGAGAGAAAAAAGAAGAAGGAAGAAAAGGAGGCTCGCAGTTCTAATCCTGCAAAAGAACGTAAGAAGGAAAGGGAGAAAGAAAGGGAGAATAAAAGGAAGTATGACCGACTTCCTAGTGAATAAAAAAAGCCCCCCGCAACAAGAAACGGAGGGCTTAATCAAGAAACACAATAAGAAACAAAGCATGGGTGATACCAAAACCCAACCGCAAATATAGTTAGCAGGGGGTTTAAACCCCCGCTATCCGTTCATAAAAATATCAACATCCTCTACGATGCAGGCGACGTTGGGGCATGAGTAGTTGCCTATTACACCACCCCCTTCACGCCCATAGTCTTCGTAGTCAAAGTCACCACTCCAATGAAGCTGTGAGGTACAGTGAGGACACTTCATCATGATGCTTTAGGTACACGTAAATCAATCCCGTTGTACATATGGTTTAGTTTACGGAGGACTTCAGACTCCACCCCTTGCGAGGTTCTCTCTTTAATAACCTTGTAGATAGGGGACAGCCTAGAGTCATCTCTAGATGCCTTTTTATAAAGAGATGTTGTAGTTCTGTTGGCTGACTGCTCTTGTTCAAGTAAGTCTCTCAACCTTTTAATTTCTGACAGCAAATCAGTCCTAGTATATTGGTAGTAGTTAGGAACATCATCGGTTGGAGCGTAGATGCCTGCGACATACTCATATTTATTCCGGAGTATCTCATCATACTCAAGGTAGCCATCTATCTTCCTGAGGTAGAAGCATATCGTCGCATGATTCTTTCCTAATATCTTACCGATACCCGTAAGGGTAAGCCCCTTCTTCGCTAGGACTTTAGAGAATATCATTCGTCCATCCACATGTTTTCTAACTCTCCTCTTTGAGAAGACATCGCAATCACATATCTCATTCACTAGCGTGGCTAGTGCCTGTATGTCTTTGGTAACAATAAGTTTCATTTAATTTAAATCGATTAGATAAGAGTCTGCTAATATAAAGTCTAGATAATCATCGGAGGTAATCTCCTCAAAGCTTACTAACACGGGGGTTGTTGAATAATAAAACACGTAGCCTATCTTAAAAAAGAAAGGCTCTTCTCCTTTTACGTTACCGCCCATCTCCATGTATTCATCCTGACTTCCCGTTAGGTACTCAGCATTGTCATGCAGCATAGCAACAATTTTTACAAGAATTTTACGAGGGACAATTCGGATTTGATTAACAAAATCCTCATCCAACTCGTATGGTTTCTCATCCTCTGTATACTTCTGTTCGTAATCCATGAGCTTCAAGTTCTTTTAATCTGTATTCCTGCAACTTAGACAACCTACCCTTTGGGGTTTTGATTTCGCTGAATAGAACTCCTGAGTTGGGAGGTATAGCTACCACATCAGGTATCCCATTCTTGTTTGTTTGCATCAGCTTAAGTACGTAGTACCCTTCAGCTTCTAATTGTTTGATGCGCTTGGATTGGATTTGTTGCTCTGTCATTTGATGACAATTTACAAAGTATCCGCATCTTGTTTAAAGTGATTAACGGTATATGCCTTCTTGTCTTTGACGGCCTTATAGATTTTAGATTCTATTCCGTTCTCAGAGAACAACCAATACACATCGCTTGTTAGCCTATCCTTCGTTGTCATCCTGTCGCGTGACTGCCAATAGCTTGTTGCGCTGAAGTCTATGTTGTAGTACACCAATGCCTCAGCCTGACGTAGGGATATCCCCTCGCGCCCGCTGACTATCTGAAGGGCTATGCTCTTGTCGGTGCTATTGAACTCATCCAAATCTGTGGTAAGCCCATCACCATACACGCTCTTCAAGGCAGCGAGTTCTGCTACGAACTTATAGAAGATACCTATCTTCTTATCTCCAAAGTTGTCATGAATAAACACAGCCTTGGTATCGTCCATCACCATATATTCTCCGCTCTCGAACTTCACTGTGCCTGAGAACATCTGATGGAGTTTCTGCATAAGCTTGACGGGTGTGTCAGCTAGGATAACTTCTTTCTTTCCTTGGATGACCAAGTCTTTCTTCAGTCGCTTACATAAATCATACGTCTTGTCAGACATCTTTACCTTGATGATGTGCTCCCTTGTGTCAACCTTAAAGCCTGCTTCTTTCTGTGTGTAGTTAATGGTATACGGCTCCATATCTTTTAAGATACGCTCTCGTCCATCGTGGTAATTGTTTCTGAAGTGACCGTTTATTTTTATCTGAGACACCCTTACGTAGTCGTCAGAGAATCGATAGAAGCTTTTGTATTTAGCAAACGGGTTGGTCTTAATACCATACACCTGATGGTACATCTGACTGTAGGACTCAGGCGTTGGTGTGCCTGACATCAACACGACATAAGACTTACACTTCTGTATCAACTCCTTAACCATCTTCGCTCTGTTGCTTGGCTTAGGGAAAGCGCCCATGCCATGCGCCTCATCCATAACTATCATATCCCATTTGATATCGGGAAGCTTATGCATGCTCTCGTAATTAATTATGAATAGGCTATACGAGGGACACATCAGATTCGAATCGTCAGTGATACTTGAGATAGCTTTCTTCTTAGTTAGGAACAATACATTGTCAACATCCTTATGCTTCACGCACATCTTCTCGGCTAGACCTAAGCTTGTAAGGGTCTTGCCCGTCCTTACTTGCATGCCTAGATAAACAAAGCGATGCTCAAGAAGTATCTCCTCTGCTTGGTCTATGATTTCTTCTTGGTAATCTCGGTAACTAAATTCCATGTCTTGTCTTGTCTTGTAGAACTCTACGCTATTGTTGATTCTCTCTAATACATCAGGCTGTGTGGGATGCTTGAGAACTTTACGCTCTCTCTTGTTTTTACCACGCCCCTCTTTAATTGTTTTCTCTTGCGTCACTACCCTTTGAAGGCACGAGCACCACTCGTGCATCATCTCATCGGAGTATCCTGAGATGCGCTCTATTAAGTCACTCATATATTGAAAGATGACTGCACCTCAAGCTCATGCTTTAACCTCATACGAACCCACTTCCCTACACTATCTCTTCCTACCTCAGGCTCTACCCCGTACTTGTATTTAGAGTACAGCACCACCCACCTATGGAACTGCTGACGAGTGACTGTCATCTTTCCCATTGCGGCATAGTCAGGGTACTCTGTTATGAAGTCTACATACATCTGATTCATATGGTTCTTCTCATGAAGAACTAAGAACCGATTGTTTTCTTCACCTGAGTTTATTACACCGCACCACTCCATGAAGTCAGCACCTGTAGCGCGTAATGTTTTTTTCATTTCAAGGTTAATGAAGTCACTCTTCACCAATCCTTTATTCAGGTATTGCGTGAGACAATCAATCATGTAGTTGTCAAACTTGCACCAATCCTCATCATCCCAATCAGCAAAGAAGTGTTTGCCAAACTCCATAACAGGGGTGTTGTCTTTATTGTAATGCTGATGTAACTCTAGCTCCCACTTCCTACGCTCAAAGCTATTGCCGCTACCCTTGATTGGATAGTTAGTAGTGATAGCAATCTTAGGTGACTTATCAAATGGTATCTTGATGGCATCCTTATTCTTCTTCTCTAACGTCAAGCCCTCTGTCACTACAGAGAACAGCCGTTCGAAATCAAAGTTCTTCTTTACGTCATCGAAGCACAGTATCTGTGTGTCAGCTGACACCAACTGATAGGGGAACGAACGCTCGAAAGCAAACGCCTTGCCGTCTATCACAACTAGCTTCTTCATCTGAGCTAGAGCACTCATCACTAATCCCTTACCTGTTCCTCCCTCAGGGCTGTCACTAATTACCTCATCGTTTAATATCACAGCAGGACAGTAGCTTAGGTTCTTGTATCCATGCATTAAGTAACCGATGGTAGTCTCCATCGTTTCTTTTCTTTCATCATTGTTGCTACATATATTTCCAATGAACACAGAGAAGTCGCACTGATTAAACTCACATCGCAGAAAGTTTCTATTGATGACATGCTCCTTCCATACATAGCCACCTAAGTCTATGTAATCCATAACCTCCACCTCGTTAAGACCAATCTTTACTGCACAGTTTAGATAGTATAGGTATGACACCTCCTTGGTATCGGCAATGAAATAGATATCAATCGTAGATAATAGGGTCAGGAACTCTTCCCTAAAGAATCGAACCGAGTCAGCAAAGAAGTTGTAGATGGTGCGGTCATCACATGACAGCAGGTAGTTAAGAATAAAATCCTTTATCTCTTTCTCTGAGGTGTGGTCGATGAGGTTGTTGGTCACCTTAACGAACACATAGTTCTTACTCCCTTCAGGACAGAACTTGTAGAAGCCGTTGTCTTCTAAGAATTCTTTGAACTCAAGGTGGTCTATCTTGATAACCCCCTTCTCACTCTTCGTCCAAAAGGATACCGATTCATTCTCCTCCTCAAGCCGTGTAAGCACAGATTCAATTACATCACTCGCAAGATTGGAGGACTCCTTTAGTTGCAAGCGGATTTCTTTTTTTGTTACACCACTCTTTAGTAAGCTCTTTACTTGATTGATGTGCACATCATCCTCGTAATACTTAGTGCCGTAGTTACTTGTGTTGGAGTAAGCAGACTCAATCGTTCTGTTTATCTCCTCGGAAGTAAAGTCTTCTGATGAATACTGCCTCAGTACGTGGGACGATAGGCTCTTAGCAATACCATAGTCATTGAATGCCATAGCTAAGACATACGTATTTGCATTGCGAGAACCCTCTACCATAGGGTACTTCTTTAGCCACCACTTAACGAGTATGTCTACTATCTTATTCTCATCCGTAATGGGGATGGTTGGTGGGTCACGATGGGATACCACCTCTACATACTCAGGCTCCTCAACCTTAGTCCATACCTCAGACTCTTCGTTTATATATATGGTAGGGTCAAAGGATTCATAGCATACCCTACCTACGTTCTTGCACTTCGCATCGAAGTGAGGACTCGCAAAGTATTTCTGCATTGAATTAAAAAACTGAACGTGCTTCTCTGCAACAGGTGGGATTCTTACCAATGCCTTTAGACCAAGACCTGATGGTGATTCGAACACCGAGTACACGTACCTGTCCTTAGACAATCGTTCCTTCTGAGCCATCAAATCGCTACGCTTCTCGTAGTCATCGAAGTCAAGGCATATGAATCCGCTGTGCTCTTGAAGGCTTGCGTCATTCCTTTTAGTAAAGATGCCGCTGAAACATATGGCAGGTAGATGTTTCTTTAGCTCTTGTCTCTCGCTCTTGTTGATGTTGCGGTTACGAATCTTGTTTATTAATTCGCGGGATGCGCCATCCTTTATTCTCTGAAGAGCTTTAGTAGTCGTGATATGGTATGCGGTATCAGTATCATGTATGTTTCTGAAGATGGTTGTGTTCTTTTGTGTCGGGGTCATGTCGGTATTGTGTTGTATTGGAGGACGTAACTAACTGATTAACAGTTACCATGTTAATAATGTTATATTATTCTCATGTATAGGGAAGGAAAGTAAAGATAGAGAATATATATAGAGAGAGTAAGGGGGTGTTGAAAACTAACATTCGTAATGATAAAAGAGGGGTGAGGGTTTAAACCCCCACCCCCTTTCATTAGAATGGAACACTCTCGTCAGTGCTTTCGTCTGTCTCAGCAACAGCGGGCTTAGGTGGTTCAGGGTTGTCTTGCTTATTAACCTTGTCAAAGTTGGCATCCTTCGCGTTGCCCACAATGATTCCCTTTACTGTGTTACCCTCCGCATCCTTCTCCTTGGAGTCCTGAACAATCATGTATTCATTGAACTCGTTGGTTGGTGTTGGGATGAGCGTGAGGTCAGCCATGATGTGCTTCTTGCCATGGAAATATTTTTCCTTGTCTAGCATGTCTGTATTCAGACGGATATTGATTCTCTTTTCGTAAGCCATGATTGGATTATGGATTTAATGGACGTGGGTTTACCCACTTTAATTTGTTGTTCCAAATGAAACGATACCGCATCGATTAGGTCTTGTTTGTTTTGCGATGTCGAGCAGATAGTTGGAACTTCTATCTGAATTTTTTTGTAGTTATAAAACATCCTTGATGTAGTAATCATCAATGTCTTCTACAGGATTATCGATAAAGAACTTATCGTGTATCTCTATAGCTCTCCTTACTTTCTCTTCCCCTCTACTGAGGAACTCATCGGACGCTGTGAAGTGACCGAGTAATCCTGATGGCTTATCGATGACAAGGAACTCCATCCTCTTACCAAACAACGTCTCATATATAAACGCTTGGCTGTCGTAGTTGTACTTGCGAGCAGACCACTTGAAGTCATGGATGTTACTCGTTGTCTTGAGGTCATAGACATGAGTGTCAGTTACGATGTCAGCCTTACCCTTCCACATCCTACCATGTATCTCCTTAACAGCGGGCTGTTCATAGATAGCACCATCCTTTCTTATCATAGAAAAGAAATCCCAATGAGCTATCATCGTGTCAACTGATTCGAGTATCTCATGATACTCTTTCGTCAGCATAGCGAATGGTACATCGTTATCAATAAGGAATTGTTTATAAACCTTAGTGCTTCTAACATTCGTGTCTACATGAACAAAGTCTTTCGCCTTGTCAGGTTCAAGGATAGACTGATGAAACAACCTGCCCTTAGAGAAGTTGATGTTGTCTTCCTTGGACTTGCCAAATTCTTTAGGGTTGGAAAGCAGTATACCTATATCTGAGTTAGATAAGTACTGCCTTCCAATAGCCCCGTAATAATTTGAGTCGTCCTTGAGTAGTTCAATGACGTTGCTCATGCTGTTTGATTCTCAGCTTCAGCATGCAACTTCTTAAGCTCACCCTTTACACGAGGAGGAATCTTGTAGGACTTCTCTACTTGCTTGAAGAGCGAAGCTATATCCTTGTGATGGTTATCCCTGAAGTATTTCTGAGCACCTACCCATTGCTCTCCTTTCATAGTAAGACTCGGTAGCTCTTTAGCTACAGGCTCAGGAGCTGATGGTGTATCAGGTAAGTCTTCACCTTGGTAGATTGCAATGCCTAACCCATGCAGTCCAATAGCTTTTACCATTGACCTTTGGATAGCTTTGTTCACATCCATGGATGTCATCTTCTCAGCTGTGATGCTTTGATTTCTGAAGTCCATGACGGGAAGCATATCAATATGCTCAATGCCTTCTACTTCTATCCCAACCTTTACCCATGCTGTCTTACCATCTGTCCAATAGTTTAATCCTGTGTGCTCGTTCTCGTAGATGACACGTTGTGCATCGGGGTATACTTCCTTGAGCATAGCCCATGCATCTGACCATGACAGATAGTTTAAGTTGTTCTTTCTTTTGACCTTGCTCTTAACGTTTATAGCCGACAAGGTTTGGAACACAGATTTTTTCTTTTCCATTACGATTAATTTAAGTGGGGGTTTGAACCCCCGTTATAGTTGATTATTGAGGTCGGAGACAAGACCTTTATAGTCTGAGTCTTTCTCTATCTGAGCAGTAACTTTCTTGATACCATGAATGATTGCCGAATGGCAGATGTCGTATCCATTCTCACCCATATACATTTGGATGTAGCTTAGATTCATTGGTCTCTTACTGCACATATAGTATAGCACATGCCGTGCATCTACCAAGTGCCGTTGCTTTTTCTTGGTGAATATTTCTTCTGATGTTAAGTCAAATCGTTTGGCAATAGCTTGTACATACGCATTAAATATCTCTCGTTTCATTAGATTTAGATTGCTCTTGCAGTTTACATGCAAGTAGTTGGTCGTCAAAGATTTGACGAATAGCCCCCATGATGTAGGGAGTTGACGTAATAGTTGGTTGCTTGACACGATACGTGTCATCCAAGAACTTGTCTTCATCTTGGCTGTCGCCAAGGTGTTGTTTAATTTTAGACATGATGAATAGATTAATGAGGTAGTAAAGATAGTAAAGAATTATACTATTTGCAAGGATTAATTAGACAATTTTTTAAGTTTATCAAAAATATATTTCTCCATTGTCTTGATGTTCTTATCACTCTTTCCTCTCGCGGTGAACTGATTGGTGTAGAACTTACCGTTGCTTAACCCCTGAAGGAAGTAGCCTTGTAAGTACATCATCACATCTTTGCAATCCTTATGTAGATAGTGAGATAGGTGAGCGTGATTAGCTTCAAAATCTTTCCTCGTCATTAGCATACCGAACATAGTTAGGTCATGAAGTCTGAACTCCTCACGAGAGTTTATCTTCTTCAACTCATCTATCCTTGCCTTGCTATCTCCGTAGTTCCGTGCGTTTACATACGCACCTTTGAAAAATTCTTTCATGATATTATTTATTATCTGCTTCCCACTCCTCTCGACTAAGTAGGAGTACGTCTCCGACTATGGTCTGCATAGCCATCGATGATGCGGTTTCATTTAGCGGGAGGTCTGTGATTAATCCCTCCTCATTTACAACCAATACTTTTCCGTCAAGGTATACAGGTTCAATGTATCCCCCAACTGCATCTTGTTTAGCCTCTAAGCCTACAAAGTTTGGGTAGTCATGCTGACTCCCGTCTGATTTAATTAGTGTTGCCATCTCAGTTTTTATTTAGTTCATTATAAGTCACGTACCATTTACCATTGTGCAGAATCTTATCTGCATTCTCCCAAGCACCCTCGCTTGGGTGGGGGTCTGAACCCCCGGCATCCTCATCTACAAGGTGGTTGTGAAGCTCGGTTAAGAACTCCTCAACTGCCTCCTCTACCATATCTAATAGTTCAGCTTGGTCTTCCTTGCCTGATGGCGTGATAGTCTTCAGCACGATTTCATCCATGATGATACGAGCTATTCCCTTCTTGGTTGGTTGGATTATGTCAGTCATAGCGTGTCATCTTTTTGTTGGTGGTACTTATCGCATCCGCGTTCGTCCTCTCCGTACTCTACAGGTTGCTTTGATTGCATGAACTCTTGCATGGCATTTTGTATGTACTCCATGATTCCTGATTCGTACTCGTCAAAGAACTCATAGAGCCATTCGTTTAGCTTAGCTTCACCTGCATCGGCAGGTGCTCCTGCACCTACCATATCATCGGTCATCCAATTAAGGCAGTCGGGTATTGTATTCTTGTCCATATTATTGTTCTACGTTTATAAACACATTGTCTACTCCCCAATAGGCTTCGTCTGTGAATGCTGTGAATCCAAGGTGTTGTTTCAAGGTGTTGTCTGAGCTGTATCTGTTATAGGTGATGCCGCCTTCGTTATCCTCAATGAGTATGTACTCATTTTTTTCCAAGTCTATCTTTTTTAAAATCATTAGAATAATTTGTATTGGTCAAGGATATGAGCTTCAAATGTAGAGTGACAATTGGTACAGGTATATGTATCAAAGGGTGACTCATCCTTAGTCACGTTGCCATAGCAATCGATGCAATAGGTTCCTTCCTCCTCTTCAAAGGGTAGGGTCTCATCGTCATCTGCATCTACGTAAACCAAAGGCGTTGGTTTAGGTGAGGTGAATGTTGAATGCATCACATCATTTGCCGTTCGTTTCTTTGGATTGAAGTACGTCCATGCATGGAAGGTATCGCTACCTACATGAACAGCTACTCGCTTACGAACGTACCAATTGGGATGTCCCTCTAGATGGTCTATCTCCTGAAGCATATCGTCTGTCACTCGGAAGACATGCATCTCTACGCGATGTCCGACTCCCTTCTCAGGTAGCAGGTAGGGTAGCCCGTCGATAAGCAAAGGGTACTTGTCTTGCGTGATGCCTGCACCTACAAACTCTGCTTGTGCAAGAAACCTATGGTAGTTGCCGTGTCCTTTCTTAAGTGTTCCATACACCGCTATGTCATGCTTGAATAACACGTTGGCTTTAGAGTACATGACTCCCTTGTGTGTGTGCCACATGGATTCATTGTACAGCTCGAACGTGCGGGTCTTCGTGTTGATGGTTGTAAATCGGCAGTCGTGTTGCTCAAGTACGTCCTTCCAATCTGCTCGGTCAATGTCGCCAAGCATATGTGCAAGCACCCGACTGTCGCAGTCAGTCTTGTTGCCTAACCCCTTGATGGTTCCGTTCATCATGAGCAGTTCGTCTTTGTTGTTACCGCATACGAAGGGGTGCATATTGTGCTCATTGATATCTCCAATCGTAGCATACCTGAAGTGTGCAATGAAAGGTCGGTTGATACTTAGCACCTCATAGTCTGATGAGTTAAGGTATTCTGTTTCGAATGTGTCAAGCCATGTCACTCCCAATCCATGAGGGTTGATACGTGCTGATGCACGAATGATGTGATGGTCAATGGCTTGGTCAGCCTGTTGTTTGATGATGATTACGCACATGGTATATGTGTTAAATGATTAATGATGATGTAAAGATAGTACAAAGATTGTCTAATTCCTAATGAATAGAGATGTTTTTTTTAGGGGGTGAGTCAGGTGGGGGTTTGAACCCCCACCTTCTCTCCTCAACTTGTAACGAATCTCTCTAAATCCGCAACCACATATCCTCTGTCTTGCTTGAGCACTTTAAGCTGTGTTTTGTAGTCCTCAATTTGTTTCTCGCAATGCTTTATTGCCTTCGTCACTTCCTCGTCTTTAAGCATGAGCTTCTTGACCTTAACAATTTTCCTGTACCTGCCCATCTCTATGATGTGTGGCGATTGTCTTTGTATCTCCTCTCCCTCTACATCCTCCAAGCTACAGATTCTGTACCTATCGCTGTATCGGTTGCCATTGGATGTGCTAAACAAAACCCATGTAATTTCTGATGGCTTGTCAAAGTTTAGAAGTAGCTCTTCGCAATGTTTAGGGTGAAGTGTTGAGTTGGCAATGTGGGTTATCATCCTCGAATCGAACTCGTCGTGTGAGAAGGTAGCTTCTTCGGTAGCTCTATTTAGAAAGTAAGTTGTGCGGGTCTCGATAGCCTTGGCTGCCCCGTGGATGCAATCCATTATTGTATCCGCATAACCGAATCCTCCTGTCTTTTCTTTGTATACAGCAATCCAAGTACCGTCCTCCTTTTTAATTACAACATCGTCAAGGTGTGGTACGCTTTTAAGTAGTGGGTGAGTGAAGGCAAGTGGATGGATTCTGTATTCACCATTTGTTTCTGACGGTAAAAGAAATTCCTTTCGTCTAAAGCTCTTGCGGTTCAACCTGATTTCATTTGCGACCTCCCATACAGCATTTCGAGTTACTCGTTCATACATCCTGCGGGCATCCCATTCGTCCATAGCCTTCATCTCCTTGTTGTTAGCTACGTATACTCGCTCTCGGTATGCGCCTAACGATTCTTTGTAAGACATCATTGATTGGAGAGAGTAGACATCCTCATCTCTGATTAATGTGTTGCCTCGTTCATGTGCGAGTACTCGCTTAACCTCTGCGTGTAATAGAGCGTGTGTCTCAACATCTTCTTGTATTCTGTTCATGATTCCTTGTTTATAAAAAGTTCATCTAAGTTGTAGCCTTTGGTTCGTTTGATATAGGCTATGAAATTATCAACGTGGCTTCGGTCTTTGAAGTCCTTGGTCACCCACCATGAGCGAACTCCTGTGTAGAAGGATAGAGTGCAGTTCATTGCTCTGTGTATTCTGTGTAGTCAATCCATTCAAGTCCGTACATCTCCTGTAGTTGTTCGGTATTCATAGTGAGTCGTGTAGGTAGCAGCCAAGTGCGACGAAGGCAAGGTAGAAGATGACTACGCCGAGAGTAGTGCAGATGTCGATGAAATATTTCATTTGGTCAGTTCAATTTTGAAGTTGTCAGATAGGATGATGTATCCTTTCTCGATGTCAGCGAGTGCTGATGCGGTGGATGGTATCCCGATAGATGCAAGGTGTTGCGCGGCTTGTTCCTTGATGTCTCCTATAGCATAGTCATACGAGAGGAAGATGCGTGTGCCTTGGCGAAGGTCTTGGATGCGTACTCGTGCACCTCGGTGGTTGGTTGGTGAGGTGAAGGTCACTCGGAAGGGTCGAAAGTTTTTCATAGTAATCAGAGATTCATTAGTGATTGTCGAAGCCCTTTGCCTAGTCCCTTGCTTGCGCTTAGGATGGTTCCGCCTTCGCCTTCGCATTGAAGGTGTCCGTACTCATCAACATAGAAGTCATCGTGGTTGAATCGAAGTAGCGCGTGTCCGTTACTCTTGCTTGCGTAGTGCGCGTTCTTGTGTGCTTCCTGCTCGGAAGTTCCTTTGCCCCATACATTCGGAGCGACAAATAGATAGTGAGTAGTCATGAGAGAGAGAGATAAAGGTGGGGGTTTGAACCCCCACCTGATGAGGTTAGTAAGAGAGTAAATGCGCGTTTGCCTTTTTCCATTGCGCCGCCTTCTCTGTGAAGTAAACGAGTGAGGATTGGCATCGGGATAGGTCATACCTGCCTTCGCCCTTAGTAGCAGACTCCAATTGAGTTGCCCAAAATTCTACCTTGCCTTGGTAGCCGTCGTCGATACGTGTGTTGCGTGATGTTCGCATGATTGAGAGAGAGATTGTGAAGAGCTTAGGTGCGCTCCGTGTTAATGATGGTACAAATATAGTGAAGACATTGTCTAATTCCAAACATTGAATGTTAAAAGTTGTTAACAAGTTGTTAACACCTAGCAGTTGAAGCTTGGGAGATTCGCATAGGCATCTGAAACCATCGTGTCTACCTCATCCGCAGTTAACGTCCGATTCGGAGCGAAAGGTTGCGACCTCTTAATCTCAGCGATAACAGCGAAGGCAAGAGCACCTTCGATTTCGTTCCTAAATCGGGATGCTTCGGAGTTCAATGCGTCATTAGGACGCACTTTGGATTGGACAGCTTCGAGAGCATAGTGCAACGATTGTAGATAGTTCATAAGGCTTTTGATGGTAGGTCATCACCCGTTTATTGGTTTGCTGTTTCGACTCTTTTGAGTCATCATCAGGAGCGATACACATCGCCCGACAGCGGAGTGGGGGTTCAAACCCCCACCCCATCAGAATCTCGTCAGGTTGTATGCTCGCGCACCTTCGTCGAGCATTCGTTGGCACTTGCGTGTTCGGAATTCGGGTGACTCATCTGAGTATGGGTCGAGATACGGCATCAGCTCAAAGTCCATCTTACCGATTTTGATGAACTTCTGCATCCCTTTGGCGATTGACCAAATCTTCTGCTCTTTCTCATCGTCCTTGTACATGAGTGAGACGATTGGCTTGATGCGTGACATTGCCTTCGCCCATGTCGGTGCATTGCCTTCGAACGATTGACGTGCGCAGTCAACCAACACATACATCAGTTCGTACCTGCGCTTCATGTCGGCAACACAGGTCACGCGAGATGGAACACGTAGCTCAATGGCATGGTTCATGACCTTAGCTACATTGTACTTGTTGTGCATCCTTCGGAATGCTCTTTCGGAGGTTGATGCGAGGTTGACATTGTGCATGCAATACGAGTTCCGAAGACGTTTGCGATATAGACTCAAAACGATGCCCATGTAAGGTCTCATGTTGTCCATCAGCTCATGTCCTGTCATGCCTTCGCAGGATAGGGTGATGTGACCTCCGCATCGTGTATCAGATGGTGACCATTGGTCATCCAAGATGCGCTCAGCCTGATGGAACATCGAGTACACTTTGTTGCGCCATTCCGATGCAGGTAGCAAAGGCAGGATGTTGGTGATGGCTTCATATCCGCAGGAACCATCGCGCTCATATCCTGAGAACAAAGGAAAGTTCTGAACTGCATTGCGAGCAAAGGATGTCTTTTCAATCTCAAACCCGATGCCGTACTTCGCATCGATGTTGAGCAGTCCTGTTTGCTTAAGTGCGTTCCTGTCCGCAGGACGCAAGCCTGCGATATCTGAGATGGATGCACCTTTGCGAAGGTCGCGCGGCGAAGGTGAACGATGGTAGCCCATCATTTCTGCGCGTTCGCTGTTGGTATCAGGTTGGTAGTTAATCATAGCTGAGAAAGTATGAATGCAATCCAAAGGATGGCGGTTGAGATTCGGTATAGATTTTCAGTAGTCATGAGAGAGAGATTTGTTACAGACGCTTCGCAGCGTTTCGTCCATTCAGGACTCATCGGTGTAACTGAAGTGGGGGTTCAAACCCCCGTTTGGATTAGTCAGCCATCGCTTCGAAGATTGCTCGTGCCGCATCCAACGTAGCAAGCACATCAGCTTTGCTCGCACCATTCAAATTGCCTACTCCATTTTCATCGATGGTAGCTCGCATCTTTGATACACCGAAGGTCTGAACTTGGAACGCTTTCTTCGCAGTCTGTGATTCCGCTTCACCCGTCGCTTCGGCAGCACCATCTACGTCAGCACCTTTGTCGATTTGCTCACATACGACCTTCGACCATTTGTCGAAATCCTGCGCAGAACGCTTAACACTTTCACCTGCGTTCTCCTGTCGGGTGCGTTCACGCTTGTATGCAGTCAGCAAGCCTGCGTGCTCATTGATTCGCTCAGCGATTCGGCACATTCGGTTCTTCTCGCTTTTGTCAGCATATCCAAGCACCTTCGCTGTAAAGTCGGTGGATGTCATGACGATGCCTGATTCAACGCGCTGTGCTTTCTGTTCGTCCGATGTGAAATGCGACCATAGAGCATTCACCTGATGCCACATCTTTACTGAAGAGTCAAAGCCTTTCTTCTTCATCAGCTTGACTGATTCCTTTGTGTTGAGATACGCTTGCACCTTCGTGCCGTTTGCGTTGAAGTCTGTGAAGTAGGCTACTTCGAGTTCGTTTAAGTTATTCATGAGAGAGAGATTGTGATGCATTGTGCATCGGGTTTGTTACATACGCTTCACAGCGTTTCGACCATTCAGGTCATCATCAGTGTAACTGAATTAGTCCTCCAACATCAACCATGGGTTTGAATGTGCGTGCCACATCACGTTCACCTTCACTTCATCAGCAGTGAGAGTCACAAACGACAAGCCCGTATCAGGGTCACGTAATATCTGAGATTTAGTCACCTTGTACTCATCCTTGATTGTGGATTTGTCCAACAGAGTGCTGATGACGAAAGGAGTGACGATGCTCTTGTAAAAGCGAACAACGATAAGACCTTCGGTCATTGTTACTTCGTCCATTGCGTCAGCAGGTAAGCAGTTGAAAGCTTCCTGAAGGCTGACTGCGAGTTGGGTTGTTTGATAGAAGTTAGTCATGAGAGAGAGATTAGATTTGTTAGGTTTATGATTGCGATTCGGCCATCATAATTATGTAAGCATCCACCAAGGTCTTCTTTCCATGGTCACGCGCTTCTGCTGTGAGGTTCATGCTGTTCAGCGTATCGAGATTCTGCATCAGTTCCGCTACGTACTCGTTGAAGGTCTTTTTCATGATAGAGAGATTAATTGCTGAGGTCATTTGTTCGTTCAGCGCTTTCACAAATGTAGTGCATTTATTGTCTAATTCAACACATCAGATGAGAGATAATTTTTCAGTCAGTCACGCTTACTTCATCCGTAGCTCTACAGCCCAATGGCAGCAAGGGGTTCACCAAACTATGTAAGGCAGGTAAATTTGGGCGCAGGGGCAAAGAGATGTGTAAGCACTCTTGCTTTGTATGCGTATGCAGGGGGCGCAGGGGGCGCACTCACTCTTTCGGACGGGGGTTCAAACCCCCGAAGCGAATAGGCGTGAAGCTCTACAGCCCTACAGGGACGGGGGCTGTAGGCGAATAGGGTGCGTGGGAAAAACGCCAAACAATTGGGACGGCAGTTTGAAAAACATCAACCCCCCTGTCAAAAAAAATTGATTAGGGATTGGGTGGACGTGACGTGAAAGGGTAGGGAGCCTAAACAGTGTTAGTGTCTCACCTTTTTTTATATCTTAGCTGTATGAAGACAGAAGGACTCACCATGAAGAATGGCAGGTTAGTTAATGACCGCCCTATTCAAATGACAGGGATTCAAGAAGCGGCTATGTACCGCAACAGAATCAAGTACGAGAATAAAGTTAATATGATTGCAGACGGCATTGGTCGTGCTGAAATGCGTAAGGATATGTTGCGTTTAATTTGAGAGATTTAAATGTGATTAATGAGGGGAGAGAGGGTGATGCCTCTCTCTTTTCTTTTAGTGTTGTTTTTTAACACAGCGGTGTTACAACAGTGTTACGTAACTTATTGATAGTCAGCTAAAGTGTCAATAATGTTAATTAATTTAAGTTACATAGGGAAGAAAAATATTAAAGTATTGTTTCTCTCTCTCTCTATAGGGAACGGTTAACTATAACATTCCTTTATATCTTTGAATCAAATCCAATCTAATGAATGCAGGCTATAGTCCTAAGGACTTAAAATTTGGCGACGATGGTCGCTCTCGTCTTATCGAGGGAATCACTAAACTCTCTCAAGCTGTTAAGAGTACGTTAGGGCCAAGCGGCAATACTGTTCTTATTGAATCTCCTCATCACACTCACGGCATCACTGTTACTAAGGACGGCGTTACGGTTGCCAAGTCAGTTGACTTAGTTGACCCTGTAGAGAACTTAGCGGTCCGCATGATGAAGGAGGCAGCTGAGCGCACGGCTACGAGTGCGGGTGACGGCACGACTACTGCTATTGTTCTTACTGAGGCTTTGGTAACTACAGGCTCTTCTTTATTTTCTGAGAACCTTTCTTTAAATCGCACGATGGTTCTTCGGAGCTTAACATCTATGACGAATGAGGTGGTTGATTCGCTCAAGAATCGTTCACGTCCTTTAACCAAGAAGATGATGCTTGACGTTGCGACTATCTCTTCTAACAATGACGAGGCTGTGGGCAAGATAATTGCTGACGTTTACAACAAGGTTGGCAAGACGGGTATGGTTACTGTAGAGAAGAGTCAGGGTAGCGAGACTACGTTTGAGACTACGACGGGCATCAAGGTAGACCGAGGTTATGCTACACCTCTATTCATCAACAACCACAAGAAGGACGAGTGTGTTTATGACGACTGCCTTGTGTTGGTATCTGATGCTGAGATAGACAACATCCATTCTATCGAGAAGGTATTAACTCATGTAGTTGAGCCGAGTAAGAACCGTAAGCTTTTAATTATAGCACCTTGTTCGCAGCAGCTCACTAACACGTTAGCAGCTAACGTTATGAAACAGAAGGTTAAGATTTGTACTATCCAACCTCCTAACTTCGGATACAAGCAGCACGAGTTGATGCAAGATATCGCGTTAAGTTTAGGGGCTACTTATTTTTCTGAGGCTACGGGCGATGACTTAAGTCTTATTAAACCTAGCGACTTAGGTGTTGCTAAGAAGGTAATCGTAGGTCAAGACCAAACCATCATTTTAAAGGAGGATGACTCTAACGTAGACAGTGTAAAGAAGCGAGTAAGCGAGCTTAAAGAAGCGGCTAAGTTAGCTACTCGTAAAGAGGACAAAGACTTTATCCTTTCTCGCATTGCTTCTTTAACGGGAGGTATCGGTGTTATTCGTGTAGGCGGCAATACTGACCTAGAGCAGAAGGAGTTGTTCGACCGTGTTGACGATGCGGTATGTGCGGTACGCTCTGCTTTGGAGGAGGGTATCCTTCCGGGCGGAGGTGTCGCTCTTTATAACGAGCATCAAAAAATTGAGATGAAGCTTTTGAACGAGGAGTATAAAAAAGCTGAGGACCTTGTAGCTGCAACTATTCTATCTGATGCGTTGTGTTCTCCTGTATGTCAGATAATTATTAATGCGGGTAGTTCATTTGCTGACGTATATGAGACGGCTATGAATTTAGTAACTAAAGAGGGCCACGGCTTTGACGTAAAGAACGCTAAGTATGGTGACCTCATTGAGATGGGAGTTATCGACCCACTTAAAGTTACGCGGGTAGCTCTTCAGAACGCGGTGTCTGTAGCTGTCAGTATCCTAAGTACTAACGCCATCATTACCATGGCACGAACATATGAGCAGTCATGAAACCAATTGGCAAGTACATAGCTATCACTCCTATCTCTGAAGAGATAAAGAGTCAGTCAGGTCTTATCCTTACCTCTCAAGATACACGGGACTTCCGTTATAAGAAAGCAAAGGTTAATACTGTGGGTACTGACGTACATGGCATTAAAGATTCTGACATCATCTACTTTGACAAACATGCGGGTCACAGCTTAATGGTGGGTGATATCCCGTATACCATTATTCGCGAGAGCGATGTTGTAATTGTCGAGTAGAGTTATTCATATCTTCAATCATCGTTCGGTATCTCTTATCAGAGTATGAGACATTCCGAGCATACATAGGATTAGCATCTGACCCGACAGGGATTTCTTCTCCGCTCAGTTTCTTGTATACTGAGTCTATCATGCGCTTAGCCTTGTACGATAACTCGTACAGGGCTTTTCGTTTTCCTGAGTGTTTTCGGAACATAACTATCCACTCATCGCGGCGTAGTCTATTGAATCGATTAACATCCCAACTTAATAACCTATCGAACTCTTTAAATTTATCTTTACTAAAGTATGACTCTGAGTATAAGAACAGTAGCATCTCTAGGTCTGCGGTATTGAGTCCATACTTCGACTTAACGAAGTATCGTATAACGCGCCAATATTTTAAGTAGTCATTCATTATATTTGACAAAAGTAACTCGCTATGGCTAAAGAAAAAGAAGAGAAGAAGGTAGACTCTACTACGACCTTCAAGGATACTTTAGCCACTCGGCTCTCTGCTATCAATAAAGATTCTGTAGATAGACGCAAGGCTAGAACAGAAGCGGCGGATAAAAAACGTAAGGAGTCATCGAGAAATCGTAAGCAGCGAGCCTCGCAGCGTAGAGGAATTGTAGGCTTCAAAGGTTTTAAAGGAACAACAACTAGGTAATGGCTAAGAAAACTAACCCGTACAGCGTTTCTGTATCCGTGGACTCCACGCGGAAAACTTCTCAGAACAAGAGGGGTAAGACCAAATCTAGTATTACTGAAAGAAGCTCTTCTACATATGCAGATGGCTCATCGGTATCTCAAAATAGCAGGCAAACTACTAATAAACGAGGTAAGTCTAAAACCTATAACAGGGTATTAGTCAGGGACTCAAAGGGTAAAAAAACCGCTACTCAAGTTACTCGCAACGGAAAAATAAAAAAACGGTAATGGCTACTAAAGGACGCACCAAAGGAAACAAAATCTGCCCTGCAGGTATCTCGTGGGCGAAGCGAACCTTTGACCGTTACCCTTCGGCGTATGCGAATATGGCTGCGAGCAAGTATTGCAAAGACCCTAACTACGCTAAAAAATCCAAGAAGTAATGGCTGCTAAGAAATTTAAGGTTCATAATATGTATAGCGAAACCGGAGTCAAGAAGGTCGCTAATACAGTTAAAGAACACTTGTCGTTAAAGAAGAAAGGTTATTCTCATTCTAAAAAAAAGTAATTATGCCTACGGTAACTAGTAAAGCAGGTAAGCGTGTGTTTCCATATAACGCAATTGGAAAAGCTCAAGCGGATTCTTATGCCAAGATGACAAAAGGGAAAGTAAAGAACAATCCTAATTACGGAATGGAGAAGAAGATGAAGTCGTCTTACTGATGGGTGAGCTAAAGAAATGGCGAGACGAGAAGTGGGTTCGTATTGGTACTGACGGTTCCATCAAGGGAGAGTGCGGTACAAGTAAGAACAAGAAAAACCCTGACCGTTGTTTACCTTTAGCAAAAGCCAAGAGCATGAGTCAATCAGAACGTGCTTCTACAGCTCAGAAGAAAAAACGATTCGGTCGTAAGAAACAGTTTGTTTCTAATACACCTGCAGGAAAAGTAAAACGATAATGGCTACGAAGTCTAAAATGAAATGCAACTCGCCGACCCGCTCTGACCGAGCGGGTAAGAAGAAGATGGTGAAAGCTTGTAGCGGAGGCAAAGAGAAACTCATTCATTTTGGAGCTAAGGGCTACGGTCATAACTATTCTCCTGCTGCGCGTAAATCATTTAAGGCTCGTCATAAATGTGGCAGTGCTACAGATAAGATGAGTGCTCGTTATTGGTCTTGTAAAAAATTGTGGGCGGGGCCCGGTGGCTCTACGTCCTCGTCACCAAAATCCCGACAGGGTAAATATTAAAAACTATGAGAGATTTAGCAACCCCATTAGCTCCTACATTCCCCGGAAAAGAAGTTCGTAAATTGAACCGAGCTGCTAAGAAAGAAGTTCGACAGAAATTCCGTTCAGAGATGAAAGGCGTTAAGGCTGAGATAAAGGGTCAGCGAAAGCAGGGTCGTTATGTAAAGAAGACTTACGGTAAGTAATTTTTAAATACATTTGAATTATGAAAAAGCAAGGTTACAACTCACGAATGGACGAGTCTCTCGCGGCTCGCAACGGTAAAAAGAAGCAATCACTTAAGTCTCGTCGCGATGAGTCTAAAGCGATGAACAAGTTGAACACGGGTAAATCCTTTGCCTCTGTCGGCACTATGGACAAGCCTAAAAAGAAAGCGGTTAAGAAGGTTATGAAGAAAATGGTGACTAAGCCAAAACCAACCGCTAAGGCTCGTACTGCAACAAAGCTTATTAAGAAAGCTGTACGTAAGGCTAGTCGAAAGGGATGAGCTTTAAAAAAGTACAAGCAAAAATTGCTAAGAAGAGTGGTGTCTCTAAGAAAGCTGCAGGAGCTATCTTAGCGGCATCAACTCGTAAAGCTTCAGCAAAAGCTAAACGTAAGAACCCTAACCTAAAGAAGGTGAAATGATTCGAAAGAATGTACGCGGCCTAGGTGACGTTATTGAAAACGTTACGACTGCTACCGGAGTAAAAGCGGTGGTAAATACAGTAGCTAAAGCTACGGGTAAAGGCTGTGGCTGCGGCGAACGTCGCGATTCATTAAATCGAAAGTTTCCTCTTTAAAAAAAAGAATTATGGCCCTTCAACTTACAGACAAAATACATACGGTATCTACAGATATCGACACAGCAAATCGAGGCTCCGCTCAAGCTAACGCAGGACGAGCGGCTTACACTCTTCAGGATGTATCAAACCTTATTGGTGGTGGCGGCGGAGGCGCTGTTGATTCTATTGTAGCAGGAAATAATGTTACAATTAGCTCAGCAACAGGTGACGTTACTATAAATGCAGCTCTTGGTGGCAGTGGACTTGCTAACCAATTTGCTATTTTCACTGCTAATGGCACTATAGGAAACGGCCTTTTATCCGCAAGCACATCGGGGGGTTCTAATTTTATTACTGTTGGAAGCGGTTCCGCTCCTGTTAGTCTTTTATTGGGAACAGCGTCTAATATTATATTTCAAACTCAGGGTTCAGCTCCTACTAGTGCGGCTACCGCAGGAACCGCAGGTCAGATGGTTTTATATCATGGAGACCAAACTGACGCTGATAACGGTATTTATGTGTGCGTAGTTGCGGGTGCTGCGGGCGCAGCCAAGTGGACTAAGTCGGCATTAACAAACGTCTAAGAAAACATCATGAGTACCTATCAAAAACTTCAGCCTACATCGGCTAGGGATATTATCCCAAGTGATACAACTAATATCCCCGCTCCTGCGGTTGCTCGAATTGAGGGTACTGCAGTTGCGGGAGCGGGCCTTACTTCACTAGGAGTAGCTACTGCTGTTCAGTCAGGAACTCAGACTGCTGTTACGGCTAATAAACTTGAGGACGTAGGGGCAAACTTTACTACTCCCACCCCTGTAGTTGTTGGAAATACTGTTGTCAACACTACTACAAATGCTCAAGCTGTTGTAACGGCTGTAGATTCGTCTACAATCCTTACACTTAACGTTGATATTTTTACTGCCGGAGGTCAAGATTATCAGGTTTATCAGTTTGGATTCTTAGGTGTTATTAATGCGGGAGATGTTGTGGTGAATACTACTGCAGGAACTATGACTACTGTCACTGCTGTAGTTTCTTCTACATTACTTTCATTATCAGACAACACTTTGTTTGCAGCAACAGGGACATTTATCGTTTATAGCTCAACTATTAATGAGTTAAACTCCATTCAGGCTGCATGCGTTGTCTATATAGGCGATGCTTCAGGCACTGCGGCTACATGGAGCGAGGTAAAGGTTATGACTGCTGACCGTAGCATTGTAACTTTTAGCCACCTACCTACCGGAACTTTCCTTCCTGTTCAGGTCCTTCGTGTTTACGACACAGGAACTACAGCTACTAATATGATTGCATTATGGTAAACGCTATATCAATAAGCATAGGAGTATGAAGTGGGTGTCTACATCTACTATAAATATGCAGGTTATTTATTCTGTAAAGACGAGGGTTTAAACCCTCGTTTTTCTTTCCTTATATTATTTATCTTTGAGACATGGCTCGCATAAGCACATACCCTCTCGATACCGTTGTTGTAGGGACAGATAAGTGGATAGGAAGTGATTCTCAGCAGCTATTTGCCACCAAAAATTTTACAGCTGACGCTGTAGCTGACTTTATAAACGACGACAATAAAGTTAATAGCCAATCTCTTCAGTATCGTTATATGGACTATCAGCCCACGGTGGGTTATAAGGAGGGGACTATTTCTTTTTTAGGGAATGTAGGGTCTGATGTACTGTTCAGTACGGTAACGACTTTTATGATTAGCAAGTATCAGTTTAATCGCTATTCAGATTCTCTAGTTAACTTCTATTCAAATCCTCTTATTGGCTCCGTAGTTCTTATTTCTCAGGCGGATAAGATTTCTAATTGGGGCGCTTTTCAGTGGACGGGAGTAACTCAAAATGTTACTTTCCCTGAGATGTATGACATTACATTGACCTATGTCTCAGGCCCCGGTAGCTTTATTGATACTAAAGATTATCTTCTCAGTATCCTTACTTATAATGTGTCGGCTTCCAATGACAAGAACTTTGTCTACACTCAGGCCGCCCCTGCTTCTACTTGGGTTGTAACTCACAACCTCAATAAGTACACCGCTGTATCTGTAGTAGACTCTAATAATATTGAGGTATACTGTTCTGTAGACTACGATTCTCTAAATACCGTAACTTTGACTTTTAGCGCTCCCTTTTCGGGGAAGGCTTTCTTTAATTAAACCCCCCGTAAAAAATGGCTATTAAATTTTTAGACGACATTACGTTAGAATCCAATGAGATTCAAGATGTCGCAGTTGAGAATGTATCCTCTGACCCCACAGGGTTTGCAGGACGTATTATTTATAACACTACAAGTACTACTCTTAAGTATTATAACGGTACTGCTTGGGTAAGTCTCGACGGAACAGGTAACGTAGATAGCGTTACGGGTAGTGGCGGTTTGTTGAATGCCGGAACAACAGTCGATGTTGATATCCGACCCGACTACACCACAGCTACTAACATCATTCAGTCGGCCTCAGGTTCGGGAACGCTTGCAGCTTCTTCTACGCTTATTGCTAATGTAAGTAATGCTGTAGGAGAATATACCCTTACTCAGGTTGGAGCTGTTGTTAATGGTTTGCTTAGTGGATTTACTGTAGAAGCTGTCAGTCCTGCAACAGGGACTGATTTTGATATTACGGATGGCGATACATTAAGTTTCAGCGTAGGTGCAGCAGGTCTTTCTCTTGCCATTTCTAGTGGATTAGTACTTATAACCAATACGGGTGTAACAAGCTTAACGGCTTCAGACAGTACTTTTATTAGTGTCAATGACACGACAACTCAAACAGGTCCTGCCACTTTAATTGCTTCGTTAAGCGCAGCGGGAACTCCGGGTTCCAATAATTATTTAAGAGGTGATAATACTTGGGCCACGATTGCTGCAGGCTTTCAAGATTTCAATGTGTCGGGTAATGGGTCAGGCAGTATAACTCAAACCATTAGTAATGGTGACACGTTAGCGATTAATGGTGACGGAGTTTATATCGACACCTTTGGTTTTAACACTGATATTCTTCGTATTGTTCACAAAGACAGCGGTGTAACCGCAAACACTTATAATTACCCAACTTCGGTTACGGTAAATGCTGCGGGTCACATTACTGCCATTTCACCGGGTTCTGCGCCTGCGAATGTTACGTATACTTTACCTGTAGCGGCAGGTGCATCCAATAGTGCTGAGATAGTATTGACTCCATCGGGAGGAGCAACAGGGGGTACTGTAACTATTGCAGGAACCACCAATGAGATTGCCATTACTGAGACTACCGGAAACAATGGTTCCATCAAAATCGCATTGCCTTCTGATGTAACTATTGGAAACGACCTTACTGTTACAGCAGACATGAGTGCGGTAGCGGCTACTCTTACGGGTAACTTGACAGGCACGACGGCTACATTCACAGGTCAGGTAACTATTCCTCAGGTTCCAAGTGCAGCAGCTTCAGCAGCTTCTAAGAACTATGTAGATACAACACTTGCAGGTTCAGGAGCATTAATCTTCCAAGGAGCTTATGACGCATCTGCGGCACCTCCTACAGGCGCAGCTGTTCTTAAAGGATTTACCTATGTAGTAACTATAGCAGGTGACGGTGCGGGGTTCTTTACTACTACGCTAGAGATTGGTGATTTAATTATTGCTAATATCGATAACCCAACTAGCGAGGCAGATTGGACAGAGGTTCAGAGTAACATCGACAAGGCTACCAATAGTATTGAGGGTATTTCCAAGTTCCTCGCCGCCAACGGCTTTAAATCAGGTATGACTGCAGGCCAACCTGCTATTCCTGCTCAGACTGCATTTTCAACAGAAGGTTCTGCTTCAAGTGTTCCTGTCATTACAACTAACGCCTTTGGTGCTGTAACTGCAATTACGGATACTACCATCGCTATCGCTACCTCTCAGGTAACGGGATTTGATGCGGCAGTAGATGTCTTGATTGAGGCTACTCAGTTTAAAGCTAACATAGGAAATGGTAGTGTTAGTAGCTACGTAGTAAATCACGGTTTAAACACGCGGGATGTTATTGTTCAGATATACGCCAACAACACCTTTGAAACGGTACAGTGTAAAGTTATTCGAACTGACGTAAATAATATCACTATAAGTACAGCAGCTGCTGCCTCTAGTGCAGGATTGCGTGTATTAATTCAGAGTCTACAATAAACATAATAGGGTGGGGGTTTAAACCCCCACCCTTTATTAATTTCTCTCTATGTCAGCTATTAAATTTCTTGAGAATATTTCTTTCGGTGATGATATCGAGATTCAATTTGGCGACCCTACTACTCCTGAGGGAGTTATAAAGGCGAATAATACGGGACTTATCTTATCTGCTCCTGTTGGCCTTACCCTAATTCTGTTAGAATGTAGTACTTCGGGGTTCATAGCTTTTGGATATGGAGGAAGTAATTACTTCTTCTTTATGAATAGCATAAGCGGAGCCACTGAAATCCGTTTTGGTAATGTAAAAAAGTTTGAGACCCTAAGTTCAGGCGTTAAGATTACGGGGGATATAGAGGTTACAGGCGGATTCAAGGATAGCTCCGGTGACCTTGGTACAAGCGGTCAGGTTCTTTCGAGTACAGGCAGCGGAACGAATTGGATTGCAGCAGGAGGAGGGGGGACACCTGCAGGCAGCAACACTCAAATACAATTTAATGATTCAGGTGCGTTTGGCGCTGATGCTAATCTGACGTGGGACGGAACTGATTTAGACATAACCGGAAATATAATAGGGGGTAACGCGAGCGTCCTTTATATGCGTCAGATAAAGTTAGATACATCTACTGCCTCATCTGCAGGTGCTAATGGTAGAGGTGGTCGTGTGTTAGAGTTTGGAAGTCAGACTCTTGCCGCAGGAAGGGTACACGCCCTTACTTCAGGTGGATGGACTACATCTAATGCTTCATCTGTTAGCTTATTATCTACAGGTCTTTTGGGTGTGGCTACATCAGGAACTTCAGGTGACCCTCTACTTATGGATGGAGTTGTATATTTAAATAATGACCCCGGAGGAAGCATTGGAGATGTAATATATCTAGACACAACGGCGGGTGCGTTAACTGATGATGTAAGTGGATTTACTACAGGCAATGTAGTTAGAGTTGTGGGCCACAAGGTTGGCACAAATAAAGTATACTTTAATCCCTCTAGGGATTGGATTGAAATTAGTTAATCATGGCAAGTATATCAGGAGTTTCGACAACAGACATAAATGGAATCGATGGATTCTTCACTACTCAGGGTGGTGGTAGTGCAACATTGCCAACACCTACTATATCTGTAGAGGGTGGAACTTTTGGTGCAATTTCTATTACGGTAACCAACGCGAGTTCCTACACCAACCCTAATTATTCGGTACAATCTAAAGCGGGAGGTACGGTTACTGTATTAGATAGTTCTGTTACTAGGGAGTTAGATTCATCGAGTAACCACATTGGGAGTTTATTGACCTTTGTGGATTCAAACTCCTCTACCTCACAAAGAACAGTTAGTGTTAAGGCTCAGGAGTTTGGGGATAAAATTCAAAGCGCAGCTGCTACCGGAACCTATACACCCTCTAATGTTCAAAACAGATATCTTAGAGTTCGAGGTGTTACCTCAGCGGGCGCAGATACCTCTGCTCGCTTAGCTATAAGTGAGATTAGATTTTGGACAGCAGCCGGAGGAACCGGAACAAAATACCCTACTACTAACCTTACATCAAACACAAGTGAAACGGGTATTGTTGTAAATGCGGGTCATTTTTATAGTGCAACTTATGCACCGTTTAAAGCATGTGATAGTTCAACCAATAGTATGTGGTGGGCTTTGGGTACGAGTGCAGCAAATAATTGGTGGCAAATACATTGGGAGTCGGGAACATATTCTAATAAACCCATTATAGAGAGCATGGTTGTTAAGTTTAATAGCCAAACTGACGCTTCTTTTTTTAGCTTAAAAGGCAGTGACACAGGAGCATTTTCAGGGGAAGAAACGGATTATGGAATTTTTGGAATAATAGAAAATACCACTCAAACCTTTGGATAATGCGGTATACACAACAACAAGTCGATGATGTTATTGCGGTTACGGGTGCGGAGTTATTTATTAACCACGTACTCGGAAATTATTCAGAAGCGGTGGCTACGGGTATGCAATTAAGTCATGATGAGGACGGGTTAACGCCTAGGGACATAGAAACTATTGAGTCGCTTATGTAGTAACTTGTTTTTATTACGTCAGTATTTACAGAAGATTCTTATATTTGAACCAATCTAATTTAATTTACTATGGCTAAGAAAAATCAGCCCACCGCGCTTACTCCCGACGAACTTAAGAATTTGCGGGAGTCGCTTCAAGAAGTTAACCAAGCTAAGCTTCAGCTTGCAGACAACGTGTTGGCAAAGGCAGAGATGCTTTTAAACATGAGTTCTCTAAAGAATAAATTCGCGGAAGTAGAAAAATCTATCACTGAAAAGTATGGGGTAGATATTACTTTGAATATTGAAACCGGAGCAATAACACCAAAAGAATAAGATGGCTAAGATTAGTACATACCCTGTTGATGCTGCTATCAGTCTTGCTGATTTTGTAATCGGAACTGATGCTGATAATCTCGATGCTACCAAGAACTATACTATTGGAAGCATTTTTGCCCTGAGTTCCGGTCATCTCAATGGGTATTCTACTACTCGCACTACCACTGTACTCGCAGGTAGTCCTGTAATTCTTGCTAATGTTTACACTCAGGGGTCAGCTTCTAAGTGGGCGGCAGCAACTAATCGTTTAACTTATTCTGATTCGGGAACTCCTGCTACTACCAACCTCTTCCTTATTACTGTTGTAGTCTCTACGGAGGCTGTCGCGGGTTCTCCTGCCATCAATTTTATTCTTTATAAGAATGGAGTTGCTTTGGCTGATACCGAGCAGACTATTTCGGCAACAGATTCTAAATCCACTACTATTCAGACTATTCAGACTGCCACAACAGCTGATTACTTTGAAGTGTTCTTAAGCTCTAATACTTCCTTTAGTGTGATAGTGGGCAATGTTAACGCAACCGTTGTTGCGGTGAGATAGATGGCCCGCGATATCCGTAAAATATCAATTGGGTCGGACTACAAGGGTGGTGCTATGCACTATATCGTAGGACAAGAGGTATTGAGTGGTGCATATACCATTCATCATATTAGGCAGGAGGATGTTACATCTTCAATTCTTATTTGGATTGAGAAAGGAGCGGAGGTCTTTCTATGGAAAGAGTTTCGTCAAACTATGCCCGTCTCTATAGAATACAATCTTAATATTTAATGCGTTCTCCAACTTGTTTTATAGCTTTCCCTTTTGGGGAAAGACGTTATGACAATACAAAGATTATGGGTGATGTAGAAGTTGTAACAAGTACATCTGAAGAAAATCACCATGCCGCTAATCGTTTTGCTGTAGTAAAGGAAGTTCCGTTAGAATATGATGGGCCAATAAAAACAGGAGATATTCTTCTTGTTCATCATAATGTATTTAAGTTTTATAATGATATCTCAGGAAAGAGACGTAGCGGTAAAAGTCATTTATGGGAAGAGCTTTTCTTAATTGATGATGACCAATTTTTTATGTACAAGCAAGACGATAAGTGGCACCCGCATAATCGATATTGTTTTGTAAAACCTGTTCCTCCTGAAGACTCTTCTATATTTCGACCTACATCAGAAGAGCCATTAATGGGTGTAATGAAATACCCCAATGAATATCTTTTAAAAGAAGGAATAGTTGAAGGAACTAAAGTTTCTTTTACTCCGGATTCAGAGTATGAGTTTACTGTAGATGGAGAAAAGCTTTACCGTATGTACGACCACCAAATTGCTTTCTCTTTATGAATTCTTCAGAACTAAAAGCACAGGTAATTGCTGCAGGTTATACTGCAGTAGAGCAGCTAATAAAAGTTGCTAAAGAAGATATTATTAAGCCTGACGCAGAGGATGAATTAGCGGCTGACAAATTAAAAAATGCAGCAGCTACTAAGAAGCTTTGCATTTTTGATGCCTTTGATATCTTAAACAAGATAGAATCAGAGCAGGAAGAGCTTAACTTGCTTAGCAGAGATTCAAGTAGAACCGATAGTAAACAAGGATTTGCAGAACAACGAGCAAGAAAATAACCTTTATATCCCTAAGCCGGGATTTATTCCCAAGTCTGTACTTGTTAATAAAAACCGTGCAAAGACATGGGCGTATGGTTATAATGAAAAGTATCAGGTTGTTGTTATATCTAAGACAGGACAGATTGGAGATGTTATTAATATCTCAGGATTAGATATTGCTTTGCCTCCGACTCCTAAAGAGTTATCTAAAGAACCGGATTATTGGATTCGACATGAGCTACCTAAACCGCTGCAGCGAATTCAATCTATATTTCAATGGAATGAAATGCCATCTCCATTTAAGAATGAATGGATAGATTACATTGAAGCTGAGTTTGACTCAAGAGAAAATGGGCATTGGTTTTTGAATAAAGGCATACCTACTTATATGACGGGCGCTCACTATATTTATTTACAGTGGGCATCCATTGATGTTGGATATCCTGACTTTAGAGAGGCGAACCGAATATTCTATATTTTTTGGGAAGCATGTAAGGCGGATGAGAGGTCTTTCGGTATGTCTTATTTAAAAATTAGGCGTTCAGGTTTTTCCTTTATGGGTTCATCTGAATGTGTAAACACAGGGACATTAGCTAAAGATTCAAGGGTAGGTATTTTATCTAAGACGGGGTCAGATGCTAAGAAGATGTTTACTGATAAGGTGGTTCCTATTGCTAATAGACTTCCTTTTTTCTTTAAGCCTATTCAAGACGGTATGGATAAGCCAAAGACGGAGTTAGCATTTAGAATTCCTGCTTCTAAGATTACCAAAAAAAATATGCACGTAGTGGCATCAGAGGACCTTGATGGTCTTGATACTACCATTGATTGGAAGAACACAGATGATAACTCTTACGATGGAGAAAAGCTTTTGCTTTTAGTTCACGATGAGAGTGGTAAGTGGATTAAGCCAAACAACATTCAAAATAATTGGAGGGTAACTAAAACCTGTCTCCGATTGGGTAGCAGGATTATTGGAAAATGTATGATGGGGTCTACCTCTAACGCTTTAAATAAAGGAGGTGGTAATTTTAAAAAGCTTTACGAAGACTCTGATATTAATACTCGAAACGCAAACGGTCAAACCAAAAGCGGTATGTACTCTTTGTTTATTCCTATGGAGTACAACATGGAGGGTTTTATTGACCGATATGGGCATCCGGTATTAAAGGCTCCTTTGAAACCTATACGAGGTATTGATGATAGGTACATTAAAAATGGAGCTATAGATTATTGGGATGCTGAAGTAGCGTCTTTGAAAGATGACCCTGATGCGCTTAATGAGTTTTATAGACAGTTTCCTAGAACTGAGTCGCATGCTTTTAGAGATGAAAGTAAATCTTCATTGTTTAATCTCACTAAGATTTATCAGCAGCTTGATTATTCGGAATCTTTAATACGGGACCATTACGTAACTAGGGGGTCGTTCGGTTGGAAGGATGGTCAAAAAGACACAAAGGTTCAGTTCTATCCTGATAAACGCGGAAGATTTTATATTTCGTGGACTCCGAATAAGAACTTGCAAAATAAAATGATTGATAAGCATGGCGTAAAGTATCCGGCTAATGAACACATAGGAGCTTTAGGGTGTGACTCTTATGATATATCAGGCGTAGTAGGTGGAGGAGGTTCTAACGGTGCTCTTCATGGTCTTACTAAATTTAGCATGGAAGATGCTCCAAGTAATGAATTTTTCCTAGAGTATGTCGCTCGTCCTCAGACCGCTGAGATTTTCTTTGAGGATGTCTTAATGGCCTGTGTGTTTTATGGCATGCCTATCCTAATTGAGAACAACAAACCTAGACTTCTTTACCACTTTAAGAACAGAGGATACAGGGGTTTCTGTATGAACCGCCCTGATAAGCCATTTATAAAATTATCTAAGACAGAAAAAGAGTTGGGTGGAATTCCTAACTCAAGCGAAGACGTAAAACAGGCTCATGCATCAGCTATAGAATCTTATATTGAGAAGCATGTAGGCATTGATTTAGAGGGAACTTTCAGAGAGTCTGATGAAATGGGTATGATGCCTTTTGTAAGAACACTTGAGGATTGGGCAAAGTTTGATATTAATAATCGTACTGCGTTTGACGCTACAATTAGTTCCGGATTAGCAATTATGGCAAACCAAAAACACCTGTATTTGCCGCAACAAAAACAAAGAAAAATTAGCGTTAACTTCGCTCGGTACACTAACAATGGAACGACAAGCGAGATAATACGATGAAGGAAGTAACTATAAATATTTCATCTACAGGCTTTCCAAGTCAGTTTGTATCAGATGCGGAAAAAGCCACTGATGAATTTGGCCTGCAGATAGGTCAAGCTATTCAGTACGAATGGTTTAAAAAAGATGGAAATCAATGCAGGTTTTACAGTCAATGGCGAGACTTTCATCGCTTACGGTTGTATGCTCGTGGAGAGCAATCGGTTGCGAAATATAAAAATGAATTAGCTGTTGATGGTGACCTATCTTATTTAAATCTTGATTGGACTCCTGTTCCTATTCTCCCTAAGTTCGTTGACATTGTCGTTAACGGAATGTCAGAGCGTCTTTTTAAGGTTAAGGCTCAATCTCAAGATGCACTGTCTCAATCTAGACGAAGTGCATTTCAAGATTTGATTGAAAGTCAAATGGTTGCTAAACCCTTTCTTGAAAATATTCAACAGAAAAGCGGTGTAGACCCATTTGTAGTTCCGTCTGATGAATTGCCTAACTCTGATGAAGAGCTTCAGCTGTTCATGCAGCTTAAGTATAAGCCCGCTATTGAGATTGCAGAAGAGGAGGCTATCAATACTATTCTTGAAGAGAATCATTACCATGACCTTCGTAAGCGTCTTGACTATGACCTAACTGTTATAGGTATATCAGTTGCTAAAACTGAATTCTTAAAGGGAAGCGGTGTAGAAGTAAAGTATGTAGACCCGGCCAACGTGGTATACAGCTATACCGAAGACCCTCACTTTACGGATTGTTTTTATTGGGGAGAAATTAAAACTGTTCCAATTAACGACCTTATAAAAATTGACCCTAGTTTAACTAAGGAAGACTTAGAGGTTATTTCTAAATCAGGGCAGAGTTGGTATGACTATTATAATGTAGCTCAGTACTATGACAATGATATCTTTTATAGAGATACCACTACCCTTATGTACTTCAACTATAAGACAACTAAAAAGATTGTCTATAAGAAGAAGGTAGATGGAGACAATAAACGAGTCATTGAGAAGGACGACCAATTCAATCCTCCTCAGGAGATGATGGATGATGGTAAGTTTGAGAAGCTTGAGAAAACCATTGATGTTTGGTATGATGGGGTTATGGTTATGGGAACTAATATTGTTCTTAAGTGGGAGATGGCAGAAAATATGGTTCGTCCTAAGTCTGCGTCTCAACATGCCCTTTCTAATTATACAGCTGTAGCTCCTCGTATGTACAAGGGAGTGATTGAATCTTTAACTCGGCGTATGATTCCATTTGCTGATTTAATTCAGATTACTCACCTTAAACTTCAGCAGGTTATTTCTAGGACAGTCCCTGATGGTGTCTACATTGACGCTGATGGTCTTAATGAAGTAGACTTGGGAACGGGGAACGCTTATAATCCATCAGATGCTCTTCGTTTATTTTTTCAAACGGGTAGTGTAATTGGAAGAAGCTATACTCAGGAGGGAGAGTATAACCAAGGGCGTATCCCTATTCAGCAACTTACATCAAGCAGCGCTTCAGGTAAGGCTCAGATGTTAGTTCAAAATATGAACCACTATCTTCAGATGATTCGTGATGTTACGGGTCTTAATGAAGCTAGAGATGGCTCTACGCCTGACCCCAACTCACTTGTAGGTGTTCAGAAACTAGCAGCACTTAATTCTAATACAGCAACCCGTCATATCCTTGATGGTAGCCTGTATATGTTCCGAACTATAGCCGAAAGCCTTACCTATAGAATAGGAGACATCCTTGAATATGCTGACTTTAAAGACCAATTTATAAATCAGATTGGAAAGTATAACGTTGCTGTCTTACGAGACATGAACGACTTGTATATCTACGATTTCGGAATCTTTATTGAGGTAACTCCTGACGAAGAACAAAAAGCACAGCTTGAGCAAAACATTCAGATGGCTCTTTCTAAAGGAGACATTAATCTTGAGGATGCTATTGATATTCGAGAGATTAAGAATCTTAAACTTGCCAATCAGTTTTTAAAAGTTAAGAGAATTGCTAAGCAAGACCGTGAGGAGCGGATGGCTATGCAGCAGCAGGCAGTTCAGGCTCAACAAAACCTTCAATCGCAGCAAGCAGCGCAACAAGGTCAGATGGAGAAGATGCAGATGGAGCTTCAAGGCAAGATGCAGCTTAAGCAGGCTGAGATTGCTTTTGAAATTGAAAAGCAACAAGCAGAGGCTAAGCTTAAGAGTCAGTTAATGGCTGAAGAGTTTAATTATCAGATGCAGTTGAAGGATATTGTAGAGTCTCAGATACAAACTCGTGAAGACCAAAGAGAGACGGCTAAGTCTGACCGCATTAGTCAGCAGAACACTCAACAGTCTAAGCTTATAAATCAACGAAAGAACAATTTACCTGCGGTTTCATTTGAATCCAATGAGGATAGTCTAGATGGCTTTGACTTGGCTGAATTTAGTCCACGCTAGGTAGAATAAATTAGTTACTTTCGTACAAATCAAATCAAATGGAAGGAATTCAAGTAAAAGCGGTAGAGTCTATTGAGACTCAATCAATTCAAGAGCAAGAGTCCAAGCTCCTTGAAGCTCATGAAGCAAAATTTAGTGAGCCTGAATCAACTGAAGAGAGCGATATCGCTAGAATTGATTTAAGGAATCCCGTTAAACAAAATCAAGAGGAGGTAGCTGAAGAAATTGTTAAAGAACAAGTAGAGCTTGGAGAAGAACAACTGCTTAGCGAGATTAATTCTCGTTTAGGCATGAAGATTAATTCACTTGAGGATTTAAAGTCTGCTCGTGAGGATAACGGGGAGATGGATGAAGAGATGTCTGCTTTTTTTAAGTATAAGAAAGAGACAGGGCGAGGCATTAAGGACTTTATGAAGTTAAATGAAGACCATTCTGCTTTAGCTAATGAAGATTTAATAGCCGCTTACTTACGTGAGACGGAGATGGAAGAAGGTATGGACGATGACGACCTTGAGGTTATGCTTCAAGACTATATATATGACGAAGAACTCGATGATGAGGACTTTATTAAAAAAACGCGCTTAGCGCAAAAGAAAATTATTGCAAAGGCAAAGGGTTACTTCGAAGAAGCTAAAGAGAAATACCGAATCCCTGCTGAGTCAGTGGGAAATTCCTCTCTCTCTAACTCTGAAGAGTACCAAGAGTACAAGCAGTATACAGCTAACGCTAAAAATCAAGAGGAAGAGATAAAACGTAGAAGGGATTGGTTTGTTGACAAAACAAATCAAGTGTTTAACCAAGAGTTCAAAGGTTTTGAATTCAATATTGGTGACCGCTCTTTGGTTTATTCGCCTTCTGATAAAGATGAGTTAAGAAAAATGCAGGACTCTCCTCTTCCGTGGATTCAACAGTTTACGGATGAACAGGGTTTGCTAACCGATGCTCATGCTTATCACCGGTCTTTAGCAATGGCAATGAATCCCGAAAAGTTTGCTTCGTTCTTTTATGAGCAAGGCAAGGCAGAGGCAGTGGATGATTTAATGAAGAAGACTAAGAATGTCAATATGTCTGACCGTTCAATCCCACAGGTTTCTACTAAAAAAGACGGGATGCAGGTAAGGTCCGTCTCGCAATCAAGCGGGAAGGGTTTAAAAATTCGTAGTCCACGTAGGACTTAACTTTAAAATTTAGAAAAAATGGCCGGACAAGTAGCAGCAACGCCCACATTCGCACTACAACCTAGTGCTGAACAGGTGGCGTTACAAACAAATTATATTACCGACTTCAACTTCTTGAATCAGTATCTCCCTGATACTTATGAAAAAGAATTCGAGCGGTATGGCAACCGAACTATCGCATCTTTCTTGCGTATGGTAGGTGCCGAGATGCCTTCTAACTCTGACCTCATTAAGTGGGCAGAGCAGGGTCGTCTCCACGTTAAGTACATTGACTGTACAACTGCGGTTGTAGGTGCAGGAGCAACTACAGCTCAGTTTACCGTTAACGATGTATTGATTCCCGGTTCAGGCGCTATCGCTATTCGGGTTGGTCAGACTGTTGTTATCTCAGGTACTACTGTAGTTGGTGAATACAAAGCTGTTGTGACTGCGGTTAACACTGCAAACGGTACTTTTACCGCTGCATTCTATGACGCAGCAGGTTTCGTAAACGCAGCCGCTGCAAGTAAGTACACTGTATTTATCTATGGTTCTGAGTTTGCTAAAGGAACTGCAGGTATGGTTGGTTCTTTAGAGTCTGATGACGTATTCTTCGAGAATAAGCCAATCATCCTCAAGGACAAGTATGCGGTATCAGGTTCTGATATGGCTCAAATCGGATGGGTTGAAGTAACGACTGAGAATGGTGCAACAGGATACCTGTGGTACTTGAAGTCTGAGCATGAGACTCGCCTTCGTTTTGATGACCACTTGGAGACAGCAATGCTTGAAGCTGTTCCTGCTGAAGTAGGTTCAGGAGCTTTGGCTGCCTTGAGTAGTAATGCTGCTGCAGGTGTTGCAGGCAATACTGCTGCGGGTTCTGAAGGTGTATTCTATGTAGTGAATGACCGTGGTAATGTTTACAACGGAGGTAACCCTGCTGCTTTGGCAGAGTGGGACACCATCATTAGCCGATTGGATAAGCAGGGAGCGATTGAAGAGAACGTAGTTTTCGTCAACCGTGACTTCGGATTCGATATCGACGATATGTTGGCTGCACAGAACTCTTACGGAGCAGGTGGTACATCGTATGGTCTTTTTGACAACGATAAGGACATGGCCTTGAATCTTGGTTTCACCGGATTCCGTCGTGGCTATGACTTCTATAAGTCAGATTGGAAATACTTGAACGACCCAACAATGCGTGGTGGTCTTGCGGGTGGCGCAGGTTCAGGACGTATCAACGGTTTGTTGGTACCTGCAGGTTCTACATCTGTATATGACCAAATTCTTGGTAAGAACGCTAAGCGACCTTTCCTTCACGTCCGGTACCGCGCTTCAGAAACTGAAGACCGTCGTTACAAGACTTGGATTACAGGTTCTGCAGGCGGAGCGTCTAACTCATCTTTGGATGCGATGGAGGTTCACTTCTTGTCTGAGCGAGCGGTTTGCACTTTAGGTGCTAACAACTTCTTCCTCTTCACAGAGTAAGATATCATATGATAAGGACGGGTGGGGGTTCAAACCCCCACCCTTCTCTTATCTTTTTTAATCTAATCAAATCCATTCTTATGCAAAAGAAACTCAAGCCTATCGATAGGTTTTATCGACTCATGACAAAGGCTACTCCATTGTCATTTTTTATTCCCGCAGCGGGAAGTCGCCGTATCCCACTTCTATATTGGGATGACGACACAGGAACTAATCGTGTAATGCGATACTCTCCTAATCAGAAATCAATTTTTGAAGACGAACAGGACGACAACGTACTTCGAGAGCCTATCATTTTTATTGATGGTCTTCTTCACGTACCAAGAACTAACCCATTGCTTCAAGAATTCCTTGCGCTTCATCCTTTAAACGGAAAGAAGTTTGAAGAGATTAATGAAGAGAAGGAAGCAGCTGATGAAATTGCTACTTTAAACTCAGAGGTAGATGCGTTAATCGCATGCCGTGAGTTAGATATTGAGCAGGTAGAAAACATTGTTCGAGTAGCTTTTGGTATTGACCCTAGCAATCAAACTAGCGCTGAGCTACGTAGAGACTTATTGATTTTTGCCAAGAACAATCCGGGTGACTTCTTGCAGGTTCTTAACGACCCTAACCTTTCGTTGCAATCCAATGTTAAGGGGTTCTTCTCTAATGGTCTATTGTCTTTCAGACGAGACAAGACCGAGATTTGGTTTAGTACTCCAAGTAATAAAAAGAAGATGATTACCATCCCATTTGGAAGCGACCCATACCATGCGTGTGAGCAGTACTTTCTTACTGATGAAGGGTTAGAATCTCTCAAGTCTTTAGAGAACTATCTAACGGCTAAATAGACTAAGTCTTATATTGTAAGAGAAGAGGGGAGCCAATAGGCTCCCTTTCTTTTTTATCTATCTTTGGAAAAAGGCCCCCCCCATGATTAATTCGGTAAGAAATACAGTTCTTGGTATCCTAAACAAGAACAATTACGGATATATCTCTCCTCAAGATTTTAATCTGTATGCCAAACAAGCACAGTTAGAGTTGTTCGATGAATATTTTTCTGATTACAATACTGCTATTAACAACGAAAATATGAGGAAGTCAGGCACGGAGTATGCCAATATGACTAAGCAGATGCTTGAGGTAATCGATTACTTTTCTGTAACGAGAAACTTACCTCACAATGTAGACAGTGAGTTTTACTTACCATCTACACAGCAAGGGGTAAACTCTACAGGAGATGACTTTTATCTTTTAAATAAAGTGCTGTGCTATGATACCTCAACTACACCGCGAACTTTTACGGGAGAGGCTGAAGCTATAACTCATAGTAAGATTACTCTTTTAAACAATTCATTGTTAACAGCGCCTGACACTACATATCCGGCTTACACATTAGCAGGAGCATTTTTAACCGCATATCCTGCTACATTCAATATTCTTACTGCAGTTGAGGCTCAGTATATTAGATATCCATTTACTCCTAAGTGGACCTTCACTAATGTGACGGGTGGAGAGCCTGTGTTTGATTCTAGTCAGGCAGACTATCAAGATTTCGAGTTGTCAATTGATGATGAGTATATTTTAGTTAATAAGATTCTTCAGATGGCGGGCATGGAAATTCGAGAGACTACCGTGGTTCAGTATGCTACCACTAAGGAAACATTAGACCAACAACAATAATCATTATGGCATATATTACTGACTATCAATACTATGAGAATGGAGGCGTTGCTCCTGAGAATGCAAATTGGGGTTCGTATCAGTATGTAAGCTTAGCTGATATTGTTACCAACTTCCTTCTTATGTATAGCGGAAACCACTCCCTTGTAAATAACGAGGAGCGGTACAAAATTATGTTCCATGCGAAGCGTGGTATTCAGGAGCTAAACTATGATGCTCTTAAGGAGATAAAAATCCTTGAGCTTTCTGTATGTCAGACACTTCGTTATGTCCTTCCTCCTGACTATGTTAATTGGGTTCGTATGTCCCTGTATCAGAATGGAGTCCTTCGCCCTTTAACCGAGAACATCCAAACGAATTGGAGTAACGCTTACCTTCAAGATAATGACTGCAATATTCTTTTTGATATTGATGGAAACATTGCTCGTCCTGAGTTCTCGGACATTGATTATGATAGGATTACAGGTCAAAAGAAAAGCATCTACCTCAATCAAAACAATCCTCAGTTCGATGGTATGGAGGGGTACAATGTAGATGGAGGGTGGTGGTTTGATTATCAGATTGGTGCGCGGTTTGGTCTCAACACCGAGACGGCTAATGCCAATCCAACTTTTAGCATCAACAAGAAGTCGGGGGTAATTAACTTTAGCTCAGAGATGAATGGAGAGCTATGTATCCTTGAGTATGTATCTGATGGTATGGAGAATGGTGTTAATTCAGAGATAAGTCTCAACAAAATGTTTGAAGAGTACATCTATGCTTACATCCAATATTCTATTTTAGATGCAAAATTTGGTGTTCAGGAGTACGTTGTGAATCGAGCTAAAAAGAAAAAGGCTGCCCTTCTTCGAAACGCTAAGATTCGTATGAGCAGCATAGACCCCGGTAAGTTGTTAATGAATCTGCGCGGGCAGGACAAGTGGATAAAATAATATGGCTACTACAACTAGAAATTTTCTGAAGGGTCGTATGAATAAGGGGCTTGACAAGCGTCTTGTTCCTGACGGAGAGTATACCGATGCTCTAAACATTCGATTGGGTTCTACATCTCAAAGTGATATTGGAAGTGTAGAAAACTCTGAGGGCAATACTAAGCTTGTAGATTTAATCTTTAACAATATCCCTCTTGGAAGCAATGCGAGATGTATAGGCGCATTTGAGGATGGTGCTGAAGAGACTATCTATTGGTTTGTACATCAACCTTCAGGGTTTACTCCTAGCGCTACAGATAAGATAGATATTATTGTATCATACAATACTATTAGCGGAACTACGACATACCATCTTGTAAGCTGCGATGACGGTGGTGGCGTAAACACTACGCTAAACTTTAGCGAGAATCATCTTATTAACGGAGTTGATTTAGTAGACGACCTTTTGTTTTTTACAGACAACTTCAATCCTCCTCGTAGGATTAACATTAAGAAATCTTACCCGCAGCCTACCGCCTATGTAGATGACCCTATAACGTATGATGATATATTAGTTATTAAGGCTCCTCCTATTGAGTCTCCCAATGTGGTGTCTAGTGAAGTTGGAGGTGAAGAGAATTTTTTAGAGGAGAGGTTTATTTGTTTTGCGTACCGTTATCGATATGCGGAGAACGAATACTCTGCTACCTCTGCGTGGTCTGCTCCTGCTTTTGTCCCAAAGCCTTTTGATTTAAGCGCAGCTTCCTTTTTAAATGAAGGGATGGTTAATAGGGATAACACTTGTGATATCACTTTTAACTCAGGCGATAGTTTAGTTGTGGGCGTTGACTTGCTATTCAAAGAAATAGCCAATAATATCATTCGTGTTATTGAGAAATTTGACAAGTCTGAACAGGGCTATGTTGACAACACTAACTATAATTACTCATTTACGAACAGTAAGATATATACCGTTCTCCCTAGTGATGAGATTGTTAGGACGTTTGACAATGTTCCTCTATTAGCCAAGGCTCAAACCATGATGGGCAACCGTCTTATGTACGGCAACTATGTTGAAGGGTTTAACTTAGTGGATAGAGCAGCGCTTCCTGTCCAAATTGGATATCAGGCTTCTGAGATAAAAGAGGACATAGGTCTTCAAAACTTAAGCACCTCGCTTTCGTCAGGTTCTTACACATATACTCCTTCAGGAACACCATTAATTGTTTCAAATTCTGTTTTAAATTTAGATTTATCAAGTGTACAAACTGAGTTGACCGCAGGAGTAGCACTTGAATTTTCGTTATTATTTAACCATCAGCAATTTGAAAATGATGGTATGACTTCTGTTCCTACAGAGCAGACTGTGGGTGTAATTGTTTCTTGGAGTTATATTCTTCCACAGGCTTTTTCATCTGTTACCGATTTATTTAATTCTGAATCGTTTCAGAATGCAGTAGGTACGGATTCCAATATAGAAACAAGCCCTACAGGATACTGTAACGGAACGACTTTTACTGACGTATTTAATTGCGCTTTAAGAAATCAACTTACGGGAGGTAACCCTACGCCTGTGTTCGAGTATGAGAGCGGAGTAACTTCTGCCAATACATCTATTGTTACCTTACATACCGCAGGAAGTAGTAGCATAGGATTTCAGTTTCCTGCGATGCGATATGTAAATAGCACAGTTACTCCTGTTTTTAATGTTTATGAGTATTACGAGATAACCGTTCAAGAGTTATTTTATCAAACAGTCAGTAATACATCTAGCTTACATAGTAATCGAGGCTATGAGATTGGTATAGTGTATATGGATAAGTTTAGTCGTGCTACTACCGCGCTAACAAGTAATAACAATACAGCCTTCTTTTCTTGTGGAGATTCTGTAACCAAGAATAGCATACGGGTAACGATACCCACTACACAAGTAGCTCCTAGTTTTGCCACACGCTATAGGTTCGTAATTAAACCTGATGCTCAGGGTTATGATACCATTTACTCAAGCATGTATTTTTACGACCCTGTTACAGCCCATAATTACTTCTTGGTAGAGGGTGAGAATGCTGCTAAGTCACAGGAGGGTACGCGATTGATAGTAAAGAAAGATTCGGATGGGCCGTTGAGAAACTGTATCTATGCCACCGTTCTTGAAAAAACTGTAGAGCAAAAAAACTTTATACTTTCCGACAATGAGGATTTTTTAGTTCCGGGAGGAACTTACCTTAAAATAAAAGTCACCGGATTTAATGCTAGTCTTACTGCTGACTCCTTTATAGCTCCCGGTACATTTAGTTCTGTATCAGGATTTGATGGCTTCTCTCCTCTTGTTCAATATACGGGGTTAAGCGGAACAGCTAATAGTAGTGGAGTCTTTACTCCTCCTTCTATTCCTGCGGGAAGTATAATTAAACTTACTATGGAGTTTACTCGCCTTGGAAGGGGGGATGGCGAGAAGCCAACATGCGGAAGAAGAACGTATGATTACAACAAACAATTTACTTCTCAGTTTGATTACGATGATATTATTGATTGGTTTGAAGGAGATGCTATTGCTTCTACTTTAAATGATGGCACCTCTTATGTAGGCGGCGGAGCCGCTCCTAATAATGTTGTTATGGTAAATCCTGTAACCAATACTAGCAACAATAATTATGGCCTAAATACATACATATTTAATTATCAATACGCAGTCCGATGGTTTAGGGATACAGGAACAGGCTCAGGAAATACAAACGAGATTAGATTTCTTGCAGTGGGAACTGAGGCTTGCGGAAATAGCAACAAAAAAGAGTCTAAAGCTAAGGTAACTTGGGAGATTGTAAGGGGCGGCAATGTAGTGGCATTTGAAACAGAGCCACTTGATGCACTTCCTGATGTATTTTATGAAAGCTCCGAGTCTTACTCTATTGATGCTCTTGGAAACCATAGCGGTAACGTTACCAATCAGGATATTGCAAACGATATTAGCGGGGTTGTAGACACAGCTTTCTTTAATTGCTTTTCTTTTGGCAATGGTATAGAGAGCTACAGGGTGCGAGACTCCGCTGCAGGTAGAACACTAGCGTTAGGTAACCGTGTTACTTCGGTAAGCGCTCAGGATTATAAGAGAGCACATCGTTCTTCTGATATTACGTACAGCGGCATCTATAATAACGAGTCTAACGTAAACAGCCTTAACGAGTTTAACCTTGGCCTTGCCAACTTTAAAGCTCTTGAGGAATCGTTTGGACCTATCGAAGTTCTTTTCGGAAGAGAGACTGACATTCTAGTTCTTCAGGAGGATAAGATATCTTATGTCCTTACGGGTAAGAACTTGCTTTCTGATAGTACGGGTGGCGGTTCAATTGCCTCAATTCCTGAGGTTCTTGGAACGCAGATTGCTCGTGTAGAGGAATACGGAATTAGTAATAACCCTGAGAGCTTTGTAAAATATGGGCCTGATTCTTTCTTCACAGATGCTAAACGAGGTGCTGTAATTAACCTTAGAGGTAATGGCCCTCAGGAGCAGCTTACAGTACTATCAGAACAGGGTATGCGCTCATGGTTTAGGGATATGTTTATAACCAATTTCAATACTCAGAAGTTAGGAGGTTTCGACCCTTATATGAACGAGTATGTGTTGGCTAATAATACCACGCTTCTTCCTGTTGAGGCAAGTTGTTCTCCGTGTGGCTTTAACAGCAACTTTGTTATTTCACCTACATCACCCGCTAATTTCTGCGTTGACCTTAACAGGGCTGCAGGAGATGTTACTGTATCATTCTTTTTACCTACACCTATAGGCACTTCGTCTATTGAGTTTGATGTAGACGGAACAACTTATGGCCCGTACACAGCTTCGGGTTCTTTTAGTTTTCCTTCAGGAGTAACTAATACACGGGCTGTAATTGGAATAACAGGGACAGGCGCTTCTGTAGATTTAAATCTAACGGTATCGTGTCCTGCGCCAAACGACTTGACTTTAGTGTTGGCTACAGTAACGGATGCTAATGACACTTTACAAACTATTCACAATCAGTACAGCTTTGTAGAGGGAGGCGTTTATCAGTCTCCTGTTCAGGAGTTTCCTGTTACATTTACTTACGTAGGCGGAGTGTTAGGTGGGGGAGTGGTGTCTGACTATCAGCTCATTACCGCTCCGCAAGGCACGGGAGCTATTCCAACTAACGGTTCTGTAGTTACGCTAGGTTCTAATAAAACCTCAACAGATACGTTTGTATTTAATACCACATCGGGAACCAATAAATTCTATTACTTGGCAAGTGATACTTTGTTTGATGAGAATCAGATAGCTTCAGTTATATTGAATGGGACTACATTCCCTGCTACTCAGACAACGGTTCAGCCAATTACAGGAAGCTTTACCGCGCCCGCAAACCTAGGCGACTTTACCTATCTGTATCTCGTTTGGGACTATAGGACTCCTGTGGAGACTTCTTTGTGTTACTCAACCATTAGCGCAGGCGATGCCTGTTGCAGTTGTGTGTGTGCTAACGGAAGCTCGATACTTGTTTCAAACATAGGATTAGGACAGATAACCTTTAGGTATACTGCTTGCGATAGGAGTTCTCAGTTTGTAAGCCTAGCTTCTCAAGGTAGCATTACTGTTTGTGCCGATGCAAGTTCGGTGCAATTAACCGCAGGTAACGCTGCTGACATGCTTCAATCTGTAATCGGTTGTGATTGCTGTTAATAATAAATTTAATCAATGGGAACTACAGCAAACTATATTCTTAACGGACCAACCCTAGCTACTTCTAGCACTGCCACTTTACCTCCTCCTTCAGGAGGTACAGCGCCGGATGGGTACTATTCTGATGGCACAATTGTAAGGCAACTTTTAGGTGGAGTCTTTGTAGACAGCCAAGATTGCGACTGCACTACGGCTTGTGCCAATAACCCTATAACAAGACCTGTTGGCGTAAAGTCTACAGACTATATTGATATATCAACAGGCCCTAATGCAGGCGTTGTAATTGTAAAATTCAATCCATCAGCCGCACCTGTAGGCATTGCTACTAGCATGGGCAATACGGGGTATAACACATGGTCTAGCCCTAATGACGGAGAGCACACTCGAATAGCAACAGGCCCTTTCTTTTTAGGTGACTCAACTAGCGACTTTGGGGTTGCAGCCTCATGGCCGGGTGTGGACGAAAGAGACTACTACAATGCAGTTTTTACTCCTACGGGTAGTGAAGTGAATTATGTTTTTACAAGTAACAACCTTAGCTTAAGTACAGGAATTTCGGCAGGGACGTTGGTTCAGGTTATACCTAAGCCAATAGCAGGGCAAAGCATAGTAACGCTTGGTGTTACATGTTTAACTACAACCTCTACAAGCTATCAAGTATCTGTAGAGTGCGCCGCCCCTATCCCTGATACTAATAGATTCCTTATCTCACAGGTATACGTTACTCCCCCTGCGTGTGGAGCAACTCCTATTTTACCCGATTCTGTTTACTTGGTAAGCGTTCAGAATACTCCATTGACTACACCATCGAGATATGACTATCTGTTCTCGGATAACACGGGTACATCACATCCCGCTGATGGTAGCTATCTAATGAATAGCACTACTACTACTGTCGTTCAATATGTAATTACCCTTTCTAATGGCATAATTACTAACAACGTTATCGCCTGTCCTTAATTTAGAATCATGCCTGTATCTAACCAAAACTATACGCTTACGTTTAATCCGGGATACCAAGGGTGGCCTTCGTTCTATTCGTATGAGCCTGAGTTCATAAAGCATATGAATCAGTACCTCTATACGTTTAAAGGAGGGACTCTTTATAGGCACAATACTAATACCGTAAGGAATCAGTACTATGGCGTTAACTATAACTCTACCCTTACCACTCTTTTAAATCAAGACCCTGTAGTTAATAAGATTTTTAAGACCATTGCTTTAGAGGGGAATCAACCGTGGGGGGTTACCGTGACAAGCGACCTTCAGACAACGGGCTTTATCGAGCCATCTTATTTTGTAGAGAAGGAGTCCGATTGGTTTGCTTTTGTTCGTAATGAGGGAACCACTCCTGCTGATGCGCCGCAAGAGTATCCTTTGCGTTCTGTCAATGGTATCGGCAATACAACTAATGCGGTTCAGGCGGGAACTAATGTGATACTTAGCTTTGCTTTAACTACAGAGATTGGAAGCATCATAAGTATTGGGGACTCGATTTATTTCGGAGTACCCGTGGTAGCTCCTGCTACACTTACTCCTATTTACTCAGGTACGGTGACGGCTATTACCGTAAACCTTGCTGCGGGTCAAAACATAATTCAGTATACCGTAGATACTGCAGGTGGGGGTGTAGCTCCCGGTGTACCCGTGGTGTACGCTATGTTTATAAAGAACCAAGTTGCAGAGTCTAAAGGCATCTTAGGTCACTATGCTGAGTTAACTTTAACGAACTCTTTAACTACTCATGTCGAGCTATTTGTAGTTAAGTCTGAAGCAATGAAATCCTTCCCGTGAACCTGCTATCTTTGAATTTATGACTGAGCTGCAAGCATTACTTCACCAACCGTTAATGACTCCCGAATCATTACTGTATCATATACATAGTGAGCGGGGTGTATTGTGGGAAGATATAGCTAGTTTTTCGGAGAAGTTGCAAGAGATAGCGGGAGTAGCACTGCACCATACCACTGAGATGGATGAGCAGTTCCCTGTAAAGCACAACCTTGATAATGGTCTATATACCCGTGAGGTATTTATGCCTAAGGAATCTTTAGTTGTAAGCTTTATCCATAAACAGAATCACCCCTCCTTTTTTATGAAGGGCAGTATGTCTATCCTTTTGGATACAGGAGAGGTTAAGTATATTAAAGCCCCTATGACTGTCTTTACAGAGACAGGTACACAGCGGGTAGCGTACATGCATGAGGACTGTGTTTGGGCCTGCGTGTATAGGACTGATGCCGAAACTATTGAAGAGGCAGAGAAGGAGGTTTATACCACCGATTACAAAGAACTCCCTGAGCACATCATCTTTAAACAACAATTGTTATGTCAGGAATCGTAGCAGGAATTAACGCAGGAATTGCCCTTACTTCTATGGGCATCTCTATGTCGCAAAAGAAAAAAGCTGAAGGCAAAGCAATGGAGGCTGAGCGCGAGGCAGAGTTAGCGATGACAGAGGCTAGAGAGCGACTCTCTGTAAACTATCAAGAAGGCCGAACTATTAGTAAGGACCCTTATACCATGGCTTTGGAACAGTCACTAGCTCAAGGCGCTGCTTCTGTTGAGGCGGCACAAGAAGGTGGCGCAAGGGGGATTGCTCAGGTAGGAAGAATTCAGATGGCCCAAAACCAAATGGCAGAAGGTCAGCGAGTTGGGTACGGGCAAGAACTTCAGCAGCTTGATAAAGATATCCGTAATGAGGACAGCCGACTACGTGATATAAATACACAGATAGACCTGCAGGAGGTAGAAGGCGCTCAGCAAGCATCGGCTATGTATGATGAACAAGCGTCAGCAGCAAAGGCAGCGGCTGTTCAGTCAGGTATTAATGCAGTTCAGGCAGGAATTCAAGTGGCTCCTGACTATATGAATAAGATGGGCAGCACAAAACAAGCTTTTGGAACGTTGAATAGTCAGGGCTATAAGGGGGGCCAAGCGGCTCAAGATATGAACTTCACTCCTGACTATAAAGCTTTAGCAGGGTTAGGTGCTGACGGTAACAGAGGGGCTAGACAATACATGAGAGGTTTAAATCAACAGCAGCAAAATGCGATTATGTTTGACCCTTCTTTTTCAGCTCTTTTCCCGGTAACAAAATAAGACATGGCTAAGACATTTTACAAGTTTGCAGAAAGGAGTGCGGATTCTCAAATCAATTGGGCTGAGGTAGGCAAGCAGTTATCTGATGTCGTTACTGAGGAGACTAATGTTCGGCGTGACCGGAAGGCTGCTATCGATGATGATATAGCAAGCTTTCAGGACAAATTAAATAACCCGCCACTTGGTGAGCACCAAGGGTTTAACGATTGGACAACTAACTACGCAGCCAACACTCAGGATTATGCCCTTCAGCTTGAAAGACTTGTTAAATCAGGAAAGATTAAGACGCGGGACTATACTAGGATGAAGGCCAACTTAACTCAGGGGACTAGCGATGCCTTTGATATGGGTACAAAATTCCAAGAGAGGTATGCTGAAATAGTTGAGCGAGCTAAGGTTAATCCTGAAACCGGAAAACCACAATCTCAGGAGCTTGAGCAATTTCTTATGAACTCTACCCGTGCGATGGGTAACTATAGCAATAGCGAACTATATATCGACCCACCTACGGGCAGGGTTCTGCTTGCTAACTATACCGATAAGAAAGATGCGGAGGGTAACGTAGTGATGGATGAAAACGGTCAGCCTGTCAGGGTATTAGATAAGGATTCTAATTCTTATGCACCTGTATCACAGCTTCTAAACCGGATGGATATACAGGTAGATTACTATGACATGGACACGTCTCTGACGGCTGCTGTTGATGGTATAGGTACAGACATACAGGCGGTAGTAAGGGGAGGAGTTATGACTCGTGAGGACGCGTTGAGCAATGACCGATTTTCCAACGCCGTTGAAAACATTGTAGCCGGGCAGCTTGCCATCCCTACGAATGTTACCTCTGTACTAACCAATGTATTGGGTATGGCGCCTGATAGCAATACTCCCTATGAGTATACTTGGGATGCGGCACAGGCAGCTGCAAATCCTAATTTAATATATGTTTATAATGACCCCGCTCAGAATGATTCGGGTGCTCCCGCATCTCTTTTTGGGGAAGACATGGACGCGGTTGCTGATACTCTTCTTAGAGATGGAGCGTTTGATTTAAGCGATGCGGAGAGGAAGGATATGCCGGAGGGTAAAGCCCTTGGTATAATGCAAGAGAGGCGTGATGCGTTTGTTGCCAATGCACGAAAGCAATACGATGCCGCAAAGGAGGTGGTTACAGACAGTGCCCTCTCTAACTTTGACTTTAAAGAGACGGCATTTGAGAAAAGACCTGACCCTGTAGAACAACAGGCTAGGGTTGACGCTGCTGCGGGCAATGAAAGAGAGGAAAAGATTATAGATATTCTCCCTGAGATATCTAAACTTCACACGACTAGAGTTGATGTCAATGCAAAGCAGCAGGATGGCACTCCTTTATATCCTGATGGGGTTAATGACACCAAATATATAAGGGACGTGCAAGCTGAGTTTGATTCAGCAGAGTCTTATGTTCAGGGATTAAATGATGATGTGGTAAGGGTTGAGATGAATGGCGATGACCTTACTATCTTTATGAGTGATGGTGATGGAGGTGTTATACCATTGGAACCTATTAACCGAGCGACACTTAGTCAAGAACAGTTCATTAAGGCTATAGTAAATCAAGTTGTTTCAAGTGACGACCGAAAGGGTGTTGATATAGATAATCTTGTTTCAGAGAACTTATTTGAAGGAGACCGAAGTGTAGGAGCAGGTGAAGCAGGCGCTCAAAACAGAGTAGCTCCTGAGGCTCCTCCTGCAGCTTGGACCACATCAGTGGACACAGGTGAGGTATTAAGTAATGGTAAGAAGGAGTTCCGACCTGTAGACGAAATCTTCAAGGACGTATTCGATGACGTATTTGTTTCGTCTTCATTGGTGGATGGTGAGGAGGTATCAGAAGATGTGTCTGCTGATAACGTATCTACTGCCTCTATATCTCTTGCTGAAGGAACCTTCTTGGAGAAGGCAGGGGTAAGTAATGCGGCGATAAATACAGGTAAAATTACGAAAGGCACTGTGGGTTTATTTGGTATCAAATCGGAAGAGGTTACGGAGGTTGTATCTATCATGATTCCCGCGACTACGACAGATGCCTTGGTCTTTCCTGAAGGCTTAAGTGAAGAAGTTTGGGCTACTATAAACAAGCGCATTCTTAACGCACGAGCTAGCGGAGAGACGGTTGATATAAATAGCTTTGACGACTTGGGTATTGCTAACTTAGAGGAGATAAATACCGCTGAGTCAAAAGAGCAATTGAATCTAACTGTTGTAGAGGAAAAGAAAAAGACTCCAACAACAACAGGCGACGGTGTATCTTTGAATGCAAACGAAAGGATGGGCGGAGGGGGTTCTAATAGTTCACTTTAGACTTAAATTACTATGGACGAAAAGTATATCAAGGATATTTACGACAACTTTGGAGAGGAGGTCTTAGGTTCGTTTGAAAATTTTGCAAACTTAATATCTACTGATAAGGAATATCAGCAGGAGGTATACGATGGTCTTGGCGGCGAGGAGATATTTGGTTCTTATGACAATTACTCTAATCTCGTTAACACCTCTGAGTTTAGTATTGACGGGCAGCCTGTAAAAAAAAAAGAGCCTACGGATTCCATGTTGGAAAGTGGTTTATCGGGGCGTTCACCACTTACGATTGATGATGTTGAGCAGCCTATCACTGCTCAAGAAAAGGAGGATAAAAGGATTGAAGAAGAGAGTGCCCTTACGGCCAATGTTCAAGACGCTTTATTTCAAATAGAGGCTCAAAAAAAAGAGCGAGAAGACAGGGGTATTCCGGAGCCGGGAGACTATATGGTTGGAGACCAAACCTTTGCGCTAAATACTCAGTTAGAGAGAAGCAGAGACCGTGATAACCTTGAGAAAATTAACTCTCAAGTTGACCGAGAGATAGAAGATAGGAAAGCTCTTGCCGAGGAAGCTCAGAGAGAGCGAGATAGAGAGTTGGCGGCAACGGCTAACGAGACTAAGCAGGCTCTAATTGCTCGTGAGAGTCGGGGTGTAGCGAGAAGGAATGATGACGGTACTTCCTCTACTCATCTTATGATGTCCTACGAGGAGGACGGTGTATTTAAAGTAGCGCCTACTCTATTCCCTAAAGAGGGAACTAAGCCATCTCCTAATCCTAGTTCGTGGATAGAGCTTCCGTTTCAGGAGGCTATTGATGAAGCCAATCGAAGGGGAGAGGTGTATACATTCTCTACTGAGGAGGAGGCCAATGCTTTTGCTGAAGGCTCATGGAAGTCCTCATCTACAATTGATGTAGAGGGAGAAAGATTTTTTGCTGAACGTGGTCTTAACTATGCTGACTATATAAAGGCTGAGACGATATACAATAATCTCTTAGATGAGAACGATGACCTTGAGTCTTTTGCTGATGGCATGCGAGAGAATGCTTTAACAGGTGAAACAGTTGGATATATAGATGACTTACTTGAGGAGGAAAAAGAAGAGTACGATATCTACTTTGATAAGAACGGAAGATTTAATTTTACCGCTTTAGAACGGAGACGCCAAGAAATTTCAGAGGAGTCTTCTGCCTTAAGAGAATTGATAGGTGTAGGTACTGAGGAATTTACTGCGCGTGAGGATTTTGATGTTGTTCTAGAAGAGCAGAATCAAAGACGGCGAGATGTAGCTGCGGAAATAAATAAGAGAGCTAAAGAGCAAGAGGTTTTGTTGGCTCAGCAGTCTATGACTGATTTTGGTATACCTCCTGAGGAGCTTCTAAAGTTTCAACCAAGGGATGAGTATGAGTTAAATAAGTTCACTGAGATAGTCGGAGATTACTTAGAGCTTGATGCTATCAGAGGGGCTGCGGCTTTAGAGTATGATAGAGCCAACAGTTACCTAAACGCTAAACAAAATAAGAGTCTTCAGGGAGAGTATCGTGAGAACCTAGAAGGCTTTAACACCGAGTGGCATAATGGTATTGTACGCGGTGAGGGCGCTGAGGTTTTACTTAGGATGGCTTTGGGTGATATTGATATTAATAATGAAGAGGAGCTTCTCGAAGCGGTAGCAAACTTGATACGCATAGAGTCGATGAGAACTCCTAACGAGTCTCGTGCCTTATCTCGATTTAACAGAGCGCGAACTCCTGAGGAGTGGATGGCTGCGATAAAGGAAGACCCCGCTGAATGGATGACAACCTTGGCGGCTTCATCATTGAGTCAGGTACTTCCATATGGGACAAAGATATTGGCGGCGACTGTAGGTACGGGAGTTGCAAAAGGAGTGCTTCAAGGTGCTATAACAACAGGAACTCCTCAAGCTGCTGTCATAGGGGGTTTAGCGGGAGCGGGTAAAGGGCTTGCCTTGGGTATGTCTGTTAACTCCTTTATCATGGAGTATACCTCAGCTATATTAGAGGCTGTAAATAATAAAGGGTATGATGCTCGTATACCATCTGAGTATGCAGCTGCATTGAAAGACCCTGAGGTTTGGGCTGAAGCTAACGACCGAGGAGTTAAGAGAGGTCTTGCTATTGCAGCTGTGGACTATTTGGGTATGAGACTTGCAGGCCGTGTGTTTGTTCCTGCGTCTGCTGAAATTGTGGGTATGGGGGCTAGAGGAATCGCTAGAGGTACAGGGTACTTTATTGCTGAGAGAGCTATTTTTGACCCTGCGGTTGAAGGTTTTGGTGAGGCTCTTGCTCAGCGGGCAGTCGGGGATGAGTTAAGAATAAAAGATATAGCAGCTGAGATGGGAGGCGCGGGCGGTAATCAAGCCACTGCCGCTTCTGTTCAGATAGCAAAGCGTACTATATCTAGTAGCGTTGAGAATACTGCTCAAGATTTCTTGAGTTTAGATAAGGTAGCTTTTGAAAGGTCTACTGATAAGCAGATTACGAATTGGACTAACCGACAAGTAAAGCTTAAAAAGATAACTCCTGAACAGGGCCAAAGAATTTTAGAGAACGTTGGTCTTCGTCGCGAGGCTAGAGATTTAATGTCTGTTTCTGCAGGTACCGAAGTAACCGGAGATACATACAACATCGATACCAAGGAGAAATCCACAGTGATGTCTCGTATGATGCAGTTGCTAGAGGCTCGTGAACAGCTTAGCGCTACTACTAATCGAAAGAATGTATATGCTGACAAGATAAGGGGGATAAACGAAGAACTTCGTTACATATCTGAGACGGGTAAAGTGCCTCCGGTTGAGGAGGGCGTTAACCTTTATTTCGTTGGTCCAACTCGTGCTTCTCTTCCGTCATACAGAATAGGAAGAAAGTTTATCCCTAGGGCTAAGTTCATAGAGGAGATAGAGAAGGCTTCTCCTAGAAGACTTAGAAAGATAGCCAAGGATGCTTCGGTAAGAAATGACTCGGAGGTTTCTAAAATTCTGAACGATAAGATAAGGGAATCTAAGGACGAGAAACCTGCAGTTGTAAGCCAAGTGGAATCGCTTTTACAAAGTGACCTGCTTTCTGCTCCGGGAGAGACTACTATAGCGGAAGAAGAGGTAGCTCAAGATGTCGCTGTAGAAGAAGCTGCCGACGTTGACGCTGAGGCTGCTGCACTTGAGTCTGAGTTATTGGGAACCGAACAAACACAAGACGATGCCATTCAAGAGTCAAGCACAGAGACGGTACCTGCACAAGAACCATCCGCAGATAGCGCAGAAGTGGGAGAAGGAGTACCCGCAACAGAGCAAGCTACCGAGCAGGCTCAAGCCGAAGACCAAGCTACAGAAGCGGCGGTCGAAGAAGAAGTAGCCCCTAAGAAGAAGGCCGCTCCTAAGAAGAAGGCTGAGAACACGTTTGACTTTCAGCGCTATGACGATTTAGTGGATGAGTTTAACGAAGAGATAAATATAGAGAGGGGTAATACCGCAGAAGAAGTAAGAAAAGTTAAAGCTGCAATTGCCAAAATTAAAGCCAACAAAAAAACATCTTCTAAGAAGAAGAATGAAAAAATAGCTGAGTTAAAAGAAGGATTGAGTGAGTTTAAGGAAACTCAAAAAGATATAATCGACAGCTATAAGGATGACATCAGCGCTGTATTAGAGGAGAAGGCGGAGGACTCAAGAGCATCTAAGAAGGTTTCTAAGGGAAAAGAAAAGGCCGCTCCTAAGAAGAAGCCTGCTACTAAGCCAACGCCTCAGCCTACTCCTGCTACGAAGCAGGTTGTGGAAACTAAAGAGGAGGTAGCGGTTGATGAGACAAGCGTACAGGAGATTGAGTCTGAGATTGATAAGTCTAGAGAAGATTTCAAGGCTAAGAAGTTAGGTCTTGAAAATGATATTGAAGCTTTACAAAACAAAAGGAAGGCTCTTCCCAAGAAGAAAATAACTCCGACTAAGAAAGCAATACAAGCAGCTGAAATATCAAAAGATATTCAGTCTAAAACCAAAGCCCTTAAGGCTTTAGATAGAAGTTATAACGCAGAATCTACTAGGCTATCTGTTCGTAAGGCTGCCGCTAAGCAGGCTACCACTAAGAAAAAGGCTGCGCCTACCAAGAAGGCAGCACCTGTATCCAAGGCTGCGCCTAAGAAAGCTGCTGCTAAGAAGAAGGCAGCGCCTAAGGCTACGAAAGGAAAGTCTATGTCTGAGTTAGCGCGTGTGGATATCACTACGCTACCTGAACAAGAACTAAGGGCTAACCTAAAAACACTTCAAGAGATAACAAAGAGGGCGATAAAAGCAAAGGATAAAAAGACAGAGACCATAGGCCGTACGGGAATTAGAGTTTACAAAGCGGAGATAGCGAGGAGGGCTGCTGAAGAAACTAAGCCTGCTGCTAAGAAGAAAGCAGTACCTAAGAAGAAGGCCGCTCCTGTAGCAGTTGATGAAAGCACAGCAACCGTAACGTCTACGGAGTTGGCTGACCAACTGCTTAGCCCAAAGAACCGACAGGCCGTTACAGAAGCAGCCGCTAAGCTAACAGCTAAGAAGTCTGACACTAAGAATATAAATGCTCAGATAAAGAAAGCAAAGCAGAAACTTAAGAAGAACCCTAAGTCTGAAGAGGCTATCGCTGAGTTACGTTCGCTCAACAAGCAGCTTAGGACTATAGAGAATGATGCTAAGAAGCCATTGATTAAAGACTATAGGAACGAGGCTATGTGGGGTGAGGCCATTGGAGAATGGTCTTCTAAGTTTAGTCGTCAAGAGAGACTCATTGCTGAGTCAGAAGCTAAGAGTCCTACGCAGTTCCAATTAAAGGTGGACACTAAGGTTAATCAGGAGGAGATAGATAGCATGAAGCGCCTTATGGATGAGGCCAATCTTGAATCCACCGCATCTGTAGTGGAGGCTCCTGTTATGGAGACTATGCCCATCATTGTAGAAGAGAACGGTCAGCTAGTGGCTAAGGTAGAGAGGTGGCCTTTGTCAGAGTTAGAAGGTAAGTTCGTTAACCTTGCTATGGCAGACCAACTTAAAGTGGCTGAGGGTAGTATGGGTGGACCATTCTTCTCTCTTCAGGAAGGCATCTTCGGTAAGGTTGCTTGGGCATCCATTGACAAGGGTGCAGCTATGAGTATCATACGAGGCGCTGCTGTTGGTGACTATACCGTGGTATTTAATATGCTTCCTAGCGCTGTTGATTCTAATGTGGTCTCGCTTGAGTACGCTATGGGATTAATAAATTCTTTAGAGGATGGCCCGCAGGTATTTGCTGATATGATGCAGCGAATACAGGAGAGAAAATTTAATAAGAAAGGTGAACCGGGACGTACCGAGAAGGTTCATGAGATGGCGCAGACGGTAAAGA